>Ga0207422_1000236_pt1 | contig 210745 bp, 161 predicted proteins | sample MarCyaLeptolynsp_FD_187757 | JGI IMG/M metagenome (GOLD analysis project Ga0207422, IMG submission 187757) | Marine cyanobacterial communities from Panama - species 1 Leptolyngbya sp. (SPAdes) | ecosystem: Environmental > Aquatic > Marine > Unclassified | place: Panama: Panama City | collected... | reverse complement strand
CCGTGCGTTTCGCAAGGCAGGCATTCGGCTCGATTGCTCGCGTTCTAGGGGCCGGCGGCCGCAGGACACTCGACGCTGTGTGCCCGACGCATCCAGTAGGTTCCGACGGGCCACGTCACGTCGCGCTCACGGTTGCGCCACCGGCGTTGGCTGTCGCGGTACGCTTTCACGAACGCGCGGTCGCGCTGGATGGCCTCGACCCTCGCCCATCTGTTTTTCGTGGCGACCCTCGGATTCAGGGCCCCGCGTCTCGGCGGCGACGCTGGGCGGTCGCCCCAGTGTTGACGTCGTACCGCCGCGGCCCCCAGGAAACCGAGGCCCTTCCGTCGTCGCTCGGCAACGATCTGCGCCATGAACGCCTTGGCTACCTCGTAGACGAGAGGCATGCGCTGGTTCTGGCATGCCGCGACCGGCGGCGCGGTAAGCTGGAGTTTCAGAGACCGCGGAAGGCTCTTGTCTTCCTTTTCGCTGCGAAAAAAGAAGTCGGGTTTGACGGCCTTGTAGGAGTTCGGTTGCACCAGCAGCTCCCCGGGCCAGTGACGAAAGTCTTTGACCAGGCCTGCCTGCACCGGGTTGAGCACCGCGTACACGCTCTTGGCCAGCACGGCTTCCTCGTCCTCTAGCGAGACGTGGCTGGTTTGTTGCCCGGCGGCCCACAGGGCCTCTTCCCGTCCGTGGTGGCAGTTGAGGCATCGCGCGAGCAACCCGTTTAACAGGCCGGTGAACTCGGGAAGCCGCCCGTCCCGATCGGTGAGGACCAGGTGGTAGTGGTTGGACATGAAGACGGCGATGTGTAGATCGATATTCGCGCGCTCGGCAGCGAGGGCCAGGCAATACCGAATGGCTTGATTCACCGCCTGACTTGGCCGTAGCAGGAACATGCGCAGCGAGGTGCGACGGGTAACCAGGTAGACGCGTCCAGGGTGAATGGGCCGGGGCAGGGACATGGCCCGCGGGGTATCGGGGAGCCCTCGAAGCGGTTGCGGCCATTTGGGGAAATAAGACCCTCGGTTGGCCTGAACCTGAAGACCCTCGGTTGGCCTGAACCCTGGTTGGCCTGAACCCTGGTTGGCCTGAGGCCTGAGCGAGCCGGTCGGCCTGATCGAGTCGTAGTCGCGGTTGGCCTGATCGAGTTGCGGGGTATCGAGAAGCGGTCGAGGCGGTTGCGGCCGTTTTCGCAAAAAAAGACCCTTGGTGGGCCTGATGGGGTGGGTCTGATGGAAGTCTCACGCGCTCGGGGCACGAGTCTCACGCGCTCGGGGCACGAGTCTCACGCGCGCTCGGGGCACGAGTCTCGCTGCGCGCGGGGCGTGAGTCGCACGCGCGCACGGTGCGTGTGGCCGGGCCACGCCTGGCTTCGGACGGCCGAGCGTTCCCGGGCGCGTGCGGCGGGCCCGCTAGCCGGCGCGACGGGTCGGCGATGCGGCCGACATCAACCACGGCGCCACGTCCGCGAGGCGCACAATCTTTTCCACGGCGCCAGCCTCGACCGCCGCTTTGGGCATGCCGTACACGACGCAGTCTTGCTCGTCCTGCGCCAACGTCAGAGAGCCGCGCTTGCGCATGGCGAGCAGCCCTTCGGCCCCGTCGGCGCCCATGCCGGTCAGGATGACACCGACCGCCGACGCGCCCACGACGTTCGCCACTGAGTGGAACAGCCGCTCGACCGCCGGCCGCTGGTGGTGGATCTTTTCCCCGTGGTCGAGCGCAATCACCAGCGCGCCTCCATGAGACCGCACCGTCATGTGCTGATCGCCCGGAGCAACCAGCGCAACGCCGGGCTCGAGTCGGTCTCCGACCGCGCCCTCGCGCACTTCGATTCGGCACACGTTGTTGAGCCGGCGGGCGTAGGCCGCCGTGAAGTCCTTCGGCATGTGCTGGGCGATCACGATGGGCGGACACGTCGGCGGCAGCGCTCGCAAAACGGCCTCTGTGGCCCGCGTGCCGCCAGTGGAAGCCCCAATCGCAATGAGCGAAGCCGCCGCGTCACGCGCCAACTCCTTGACGGGCGCCGGGCGCGCCGCGGGCTTGGCGTTCGAGTTCGCACTGCGCCTCGTCCGCGCCGTGGCACCCGCGCGAATCGCGGCGACCAGGCGCGTCAGCGCCGCGGGCATCTCCGAGCGGTTTGCGGGCTTGCCGATTACTTCGATGGCGCCGCTGGCTAGCGCCTCGATCGCCTTCGGGCTGTTGTCGCGCGTGAAGCTGCTCACCACAACCACCGGCAGCGGATAGTGCTTCATGAGCTTGCGCAGCAGCTGGATGCCGTCCATGCGCGGCATCTCCAGATCGAGCGTGAGAACGTCCGGGCGAACCTTGGCGATGACCTCGCGCGCCTCGTAGGGGTCGCCGGCTTCGCCAACGACCTCAATGTCGTCGTACTTGGCGAGCCCCTTGCGCAGGATCTTGCGGAACAGCGGTGAGTCGTCGACGATCAGAAGTCTTGGCATGGCGATCTCATGAGGTGTAGTGCGTGAAGCGAGCGACCTAGCTCGCTTCGTCGAGGTACAAAGCGACGCGAGCGTCTCCCGAGGAAAAGTGCAACAGGCTGCTGGCGCTGGGCTCACCGGCGGGCGGCTCTGCGACTTGCGGCGCGTCGAGACGAACAACGGCCCCTTCGCCGACGACCATCGGCATCAGGTTTCCGCAAATCACGTTGGCCAGCTCGCCGAGGCCGTCGCGCAGCGACTCTTCGGACACGGCCTCGTCGCCCAGCATGTTGCCGATCACCGACGACAGCATGCCGTCGCTCACCGACACCACCAGGGTGCCGTCAAGGCCGCCTCGGAACGAGACGCTCGCGCTGCGCATGGGAGAAGAAGCCTCGTCTGGGCCTTCTTCCTCCATCATGAAACACAGTTCCTCAAAAATCCGGGCCGCTGCCGCATGCAGCGCGAACGTCCAACCCTGAACCATTGGCTCCTCCAATTGCTCCCATAACCGCGTCGATCAGTTGCTCGGGCGAAAACGGTTTCTTAATGCACGCGACGCCGTGGGCCTTTACCGAGGCAAGGCGCGCCGGACTGCTTTCGGTCGATACGACGATCACCGGCAGGTCGGCGGTTCGCGCGTCGCCGCGCAGGCGGTCGATGAGCTCGACCCCATCCATCACCGGCATGTTGATATCGACCAGGGCGAGCGACACGTGCTCGCGCTCGAGAAGGTTGAGAGCTTCCTGGCCGTTGCCGGCTTGATGCACGGCGCCGAGCGGAATGCCGCTGAGCTGCATCGATTTGAGGACCACACGGCGCATGACCGCGCTGTCATCCACTATGAGAATATCCATTGCCATTTGCTCACACCCCTAGAGCCGCTGCTTCTTGCCTTGAATTCGAAGCGATACGTCACCGGTCGCCATCGACATTTCCATGGTGCGCGACAGCTTCCCCCCCACGTCGGCGGCCTTGATGAGAACGCCGTTGCGCCAAAGTAGATTCTTGAGAGCCAGAAAGTTACGCTTGCCGATCTGAAAGGAGTCCGGCCCTTCGCCCACGCGCGCGCCGCCGGCGACGCGCAGCTCGAGGCGCGACTTCGCTGCGCCCAGCTCGTAACAGGCTTTGAAAAGCAGCGGTACGCCGCTTTCGACGAACTTGTACGGGTCGCTTGTCGCCTCGGCGCGACGGTCCGGCTTCATCGGCAGCATCACGTGAAGCAGACCGCCGACTCGAACTTTCGCGTCGTAGACCGCGATGCCGAGGCAGCTGCCGAGGCCATAGGTAATGAGTACCCGCTCGGGATCGTTGCTCACCACCATGTCGCCGACTCCAACGACGAGCAGTTCTTCCACGAGGGTCGTTCGCGGAATGCGCTTTCGCGACCGCAGAGAGTCGGACTGGACCGTGGAGCGAGCGAGCCGGCTGGCGAGCCCCGGAGCGTTTCCATTCCCTGTGCTCATTTGCGATACACCGCCGGCTGCACGGGGCTGTAGTCGTGGGTGATCCCGCTGAGACTCTCGGCGTGGCCGGTAAACAGGTGACCGCCGGAGCGCAACAGACGCCAGTAGCGCCGAATCAAACGCCCCTGGGTGTCTTTGTCGAAGTAGATCATCACGTTCCTGCAGAAGATCAGGTCGAATGGACCCTTCATGGGCCACTCTTCCATCAGGTTCAGCCTCCCGAAGTGGATCGGCCGACGCAGCGATTCCGAGACTCGATAGCTGCGCCCCTTTGCTCCTGCGACTGGCTTCAGGTACTTGTCTCGCCAGGCCGGAGGCACCGGCGAGACGACTGCCTCGGAATAGGTCCCCTCTTTGGCCTTCTTCAGCGCGGTGGGCGATATGTCCGTGGCCAGGATTCGCACGTCCCACCGAGCCAGGTCGCCGAGCTCGGCGGCAAGCACCATGGCGATGGTGTAGGGCTCTTCCCCGGTAGAGCACCCGGCGCTCCAGATTCGCAGCGACCCTCCTGCGGTCGATTTGAACGCCGGCAGCACGTTTGCGCGAAGAAAATCGAAGTGCTTGGCTTCGCGAAAGAAGTCGGTCTTGTTGGTGGTGAGCAGGTCGATCATCGTCCGCTGCTCGCCATTCGCCGGACCCGCCTTCACGCGCTTCAGGTATTCGGCGAACGAGTCGACCTCGAGCGCCCGCAGTCGCTTGTGCAACCGCGAGCGAACCAGCTGCTCTTTCCCGGCTTGAAGATTGATGCCGGCGACTTCGTACACGAAGGCGGCGATGTCTTTGAATTCAGCCGCCCCCAGGGCCACGGTGTTGGTTGCCGCTTTCGCCATCGGAGTTTTCTCTGACTAGAAGCTGGCGAGGCCGTCGAGGCCGTCGTCGTCGTCGTCGAAGGGGATCATGTCGGCGCCCGTTGCCTCGAAGTCCCGCTCTTCGGCCACCGGTGCCGAAACCTCGACAGGACGCGCCGAGGAGCCAGGTCGATTCGAGTTGCGGGCCGGCTGCGCGGACACGCGGGGCGCAGCCGTGTGCTGCTTTGCCGGCGGCCGGCTCGCGGGGCGATGAACGTGACCCGTCAGCGAGAACTGACCGACAGCCGACGACATCGATGCCGCCAGGTTGTGCATCTCCTCGGTCGAGCTGGCGGTCTCCTCGGTGGTTGCGGCGTTTTGTTGCGTAATCAAGGCCATCCGCTCGACGACCTCGCTGATCTGCTTGAGCTCGCTCGATTGTCTTTCGGTCGAGCCCGAGATCTCCTCGACGACCTCGGCAACCCGGCCGGCCTCCTCGGAAATCTCGGTGAGGTTCGAAAGGACTTCTCGATTGAGGGTCACGCCCTCGTCGGTCTTGGTCACCGACTCGGCGATCCTTTCGGCCGTGTTCCTGGCTGCTTCCGCGCTGCGCATGGCGAGCGCGCGGACTTCTTCGGCGACCACCGCAAATCCCTTGCCGGCGTCGCCGGCTCGGGCCGCTTCGACGGCTGCGTTGAGCGCCAGCAAGTTAGTTTGAAACGCGATCTCGTCGATCGTCTTGACGATCTTGGCGGTCTCGTCGGCCGACTCCTTGATGCCGGCAATCGAGGCGGAGAGACGCTGCATGCTGTCGAGGCCCTTGCTGGCGGCTTTCTGGTTCGTGGCCGTTAATGTGTGCAGTTTTCCCGCGGACTCCGCGTTGTGCGACGCCATGCCAGAGATGTCCTGCAGACTGTCGGTCACCTGCTGCAGCGAGCTGGCTTGCTCGGACGCGGCGGTGGCCAGCGAGTGGTTGCCCGTCTTGATGAGCTGAGACACCGTGGCCACCTGTTCGGCGTCCGAGGCGGCCTGGCTCAAGATCGTGTCGAGGTTGCCGGCGGCCTGGTTGATCGACTCGGCAATGCGACCGAAGTTTCCGCGGTGATCGCCTCGCACCCGCGTTGTCAGGTCGCGGTTGGCAATGCGCTCCACCGCGTCGGCGGCATCGGCGAGCGGCTGTTTCATGGCGTCGAGCACCGAGTTGTAGGCACTTGCGACGGTGGCGAACGCGCCGCGCAGGTTGTCTTGATCGACGGTGTCGTCCAGACGGCCCTGCTGCGCGATTTCGACGGCGGCGTGGGCGCGCGACTCGATCCGCTCGAGGCCGCGACCGATGGCCGCCAGGGCCTCGCCCGCGCGATCCCGCGGGGATACCGGGGCGATGCGCGTGGTCGCGTGTCCCTGGGAGAGCGACTCGGCCGCGTCGGCGATCGAGCGTTGATATGCCGCGAGCGCATCCAAGGCGCGGGCGACATCAGCCGGCGCGCCGTCGTCGGCGACGACGTTGCCCGATCCGGCGGCGAGCTCGTCGAGTGCGTTGACAAGCCAGTCGTTGGACGCCCCCCCGCTTCTGCCGACGACGAACGCCGCCACGGTAACGGCGACGGCAACGGCGGCCACCACGGCCGCGCTCGACGGCAAGACCGCCACGGCGGCGAGGGGAGCGAGGCCGAACCCCGCCAGTACGAGAGGCTTGTGCGACACGGCTACTGTCCTTTGCCCGCCAGGTCGGCCGCGGCCGCAGCCGCGCTATTGGCCTCTGCCAGCTCGACCGTTGACAGCACGCGATCGATGTCGAGCAGCATCTTCACCCGGCCCTCGGCCTTTCCCATGCCGAGCAGATAGTCGGTGTTGACGTTCGACCCGAACGACGGGGCCTCGTCGATCTCGCTCTCGGACACCGCCAGCACCTCGTGCACTCGGTCCACGATGATGCCCATGGTCGTCCCGCGCGTCTGCACGACGATGATGCAGTTGTGCCGGGTTGCCTCAGCCGCCGGCATGCGGAACTGAATGCGAAGGTCGATGACCGGGATGATCTTGCCGCGGAGATTGATGACTCCACGCACGTGGCTCGGGGTTCGCGGAACCTCTGTCACGTGCATGAGGCTGATGATCTCCTGCACCTTGAGAATCTCGACGCCATACTCTTCGTTGGCGATGAAGAAGGTCAGGTACTTGCCGGCGAGGTGAGAGAGCGCGGCGTTGCCGGATGCGTTGTCGACTTGTTGCATTGTTTGCTTCTCCTACTGGGCCATGTGTGCGGTCGACGCAAACCCATGCATGCCGCCGCGGAGCTCGTGCCAGCGACCCAGGGACAGCAGTCCGACCGGGTCCAAAATCAAACCAACCCGGCCGTCGCCGAGAATGCAGCCGCCCGAGATGCCCGGGACGGCGCCAATTCCCTCGCCGAGGGACTTCGTCACCACCTGTTGCTTGCCGAGCAGCTCATCGACGAGCAGCGCGGCATATCCATTGCCATCGTTGATGACGACCAGAAGGCCCTCGGTGGGTTCTTCGACGGCGTCGTCGATGTCGAAGACGCGATGGATGCGGAAGATGGGAACCAGGTCACCACGGAGGACCACGAGCTCGCCCTGGCCGGAAACCGTGGAGAGATCCTCGGCCGTGGGGCGCATGCTCATGGAGATGTTCGACGTCGGAATGATGTAGCGCTGCCGCCCGACCTTGACGAGCATGCCGTCGGTGATGGCCAGAGTGAGGGGCAGCTTGAGGTAGAACGTCGTGCCTTTGCCCAGCTCGGACTTGATGTCGATTCTGCCCTTGAGCGACTCGATACTGCGGCGCACGACGTCCATGCCGACCCCGCGACCCGAGACGTCGGTGAGTTTCTCGGCGGTCGAAAAACCGGGCTCGAAGATCAGCTTGAACACGTCGCTGTCCGACATGCCCTTGTCGCTGTCGATGAGGCCCTTGTCGATGGCCTTGCGGGCGATCTTCTCTCGGTCCAGTCCGCGGCCGTCATCGCGCAGCTCGATGACCACCGCGCCCTGGCTGTGGCTTGCGGTCAGCGACACGGTTCCTCGAGACGGTTTGCCCGCGGCCACGCGTTCGTGTGGCGGCTCGATGCCGTGGTCAACGGCGTTGCGGACCATGTGCACGAGCGGATCGGCGACGACGTCGACCATGTTTCGATCGATTTCGGTTTCGTTGCCCGACGTAATTAGCTCGACTTCCTTGCCGCTCTTTCGGGCGACGTCGCGCACAACCCGGGTCATCTTCTGAAAGGTCGCGTTCATGGGCACCATGCGCAGCGCCATGGTGAGGTCCTGCAGCTCGCGCACGATCTTGCCGGCGTGGGTGACCTTCTTCTGTAGCTCGCGGTGTTCGGCCCGGTGGATCACCATGTCTTCGGCAACCATCGACTGGGCAATGACGAGCTCGCCCACCGAGTCGATGAGCTTGTCGAGACGACCCGTATGAACGCGAACCGTCGACTCGCCGTTGGCGGTGCGCTTGCCCTTGGACTTCTTGGCCGGCGCGGCAGAAGGGTCGTCCTTGGGGGGACGCTGACCGGCAGCTGCCTTGGCCGCCACGGGAACGGTCACGCCGGTATCGACGGGGTCGGCCGCCTCGGCAGCCGGAGGCGCCTCGCCCGCGTCTTCGGCCTGGACGTCCTCGTCTTCGGTCTCGGCTTCGGCTTCGGCGTCGGCTTCCGTCTCGGCCTCGGTCTCGGCTTCGGTCTCGGCTTCGGCGTCGGCTTCGGCTTCGGCTTCGGCCTCGGTCTCGGTCTCGGCGTCGGTCTCGGTCTCGGCTTCCGCTTCGGTCTCGGCCTCGGCGTCGGTCGCCAGGACGTCCCAGCCGTCGTCGGTGTCCGCATCGCCGTCCAGGTCGGCGTCGTCGCTGTCCAGCCCAGGCGACGGTTCGGCGGCGCCCGCCGGAGCCGCGGTGTCCGCAGCCGCGGGCGCCTGGCTCAGTGGCCCTGATTGCTCGGACACCCCGGCGGCGCCCGGGTCGCGCAGCACGCGCATCAGCGCGGAGTAGCCCTGGGGCAGTCGGCCCTCGGCCCCTTCCTCCACCCAGGTCGTTAGCGCCTTGAGCATGTCCACCGACTGCAGCGCGAGGGTGGCGTAGCCCCCGGTGAGCCGAATGTCCTGGTCGCGGGCACCGCTGAGCAGGAACTCGGCCTTGTGGGCGAGCTCGGCGATCGGATCGAGGCCCAAAAACGCCGCCACGCCCTTGATGGTGTGGAAGGCGCGAAACACGGTATCGATGACCTCGAGGTCGTCGGGGTCATCCTCGAGATGAAGAATCGAGGCTTCGGCGTCGGCGAGGTACTCGCTCGACTCGGTCAAAAACTCCTGGATGAGCTCCGGGTCGTTCTCGATGTCGAGGACGGGAATCTCTTCCTCTTCTTGAACCTCGTCGGCGGCGTGCGGCGGCGCCGCCTCCTGCGCGGAGGCGTCTCCGGCCGCGGAGTCGTCGGCGTCCGCCCAGGACGCGTCGGCGTCGGCCGCCGCGTCGCTGGCGTTCGCGACAGGCGCGGGTGTTTCGACCACGGCGTCGACCAGACGGGCAGCCGTGGCGACCTGGGCCGCGGGGTTTTCGCAGGTTTCTTCCGCGGCCGCCTCGAGGTGGGCGAGGGCCCGGGACAAGAGCTGGCGCACCGCGGGGGGCGCGCTTTGCTCGGTATCCGCGAGGTAGTCGCGCACGCTGTCGGCAGCAAACGCGACCGACTCGGTCTGCATTGGATCCAGGCGGCTGAGTTCCCTGGCGAGGTCCGCGACGGTTGTGTGGGTGTGGTGGCTCATGGCGGGTGCTGGGTCGCGCTGTAGGAGCACGCCATTCGTTGATTCGACGGGTGGGCGCGATTCTTTACGCGCAAAGACGGGCTGCGGCCGTTTCCCTCGGATCTCGGGCGCCGGGCCGGACGGATTCGGCTTCTTCGGCCGGTCCGGAGTCGTTCCGAGGCACCCGCGGCGCTCGAATTCGCCTACAGCGGGCTGCGGGCCGTGCCCGCCGCGGTGTCCTGGTCCGCGGCGACATCCGTTGCGACGCCCGCGGTGGGCAGCAGCACGCGCACCGTTGTGCCGGAGCCCGGCGTCGAGTCGATCTCGATCGAGCCACCGCACGAGGTCACGATGCCGTGGCAGATCGACAGGCCCAGTCCCGTGCCGATGCCGGGAGGTTTGGTCGTGTAGAAGGGCGTGAAGGCCTGGCGAACTTGCTGTTCGGTCATGCCCCGGCCGTTGTCGGTAACTTCGACCACGGCCATCCGGCTCGCGTGACCAACCCGGGCCACGATGCGGTTGTCGGGCTCGGCCTTGTCGAAGGAATGGGCCGCGTTAACGAGCAGGTTTACGAGCACCTGCACCGTTTGCGACTCGTGGGCAAGGGCGTGCACGGGAGCCGGCGCGCACGACTCGATGGCAAGCCTTGCGGTTTGGCGAATCTCGCCGGCGCAAAGCCGCTCGGCGACCTCGATGCAGCGGGCGAGGTCGATCACCTCGACCTCGCGGGACGTGGGGCGCGCAAAGGTTCGCAGCCCGCCGACGATTTTTTGAATGCGCTGGGCGCCGTCCTTGATGTCGGTGACCAGCTCGGCGAACTCGCGCAGGCGCGGGGACGGCGCGCTCGCGAGGCCGCTTGCGATTTCTTCCGCGAGGACGTGCGCGTTGGACCACACGCAGCTGAGCGGGTTGTTGATTTCGTGGGCGACGCCCGCGGCCAGAGTGCCCACGGACGCGAGCTTCTCGGCGTGGACCAATCGCTCGTGCAGCTTGCGCTGCTCGGTGATGTCTTGAAAGACGCCAAACAGACCGATGACGGCGTCGGAGTCGTCGATCTCGGGAACGCCGATGGAGCGCACGATGCGCTCGCTGCCATCGGCGCGGCGTAGCCGGAGCTGAAAGTCGAAGGGGATCCGGTCATCGAGAGCTCGCTGCACGCACTCGGCGACCCGGTCCCGGTCGTCCGGGTGGTATGCATCGAGCCCCGACTCGAGGGTTGGTGAAAACGTTTCGGGAGTCACCCCGTGGATCCGGTACACGTTGTCCGACCACGAAACCTGGCCGAGCACGTTGTCGAGCCGCCAGTGCCCCACGTCGGCGAGCTGCTCGCCCAGGTCGAGCAGGCGGGCGCGGCGGGCGGATTCGATTTCGGATCGACGTGTGCGCAGGCTGTGGCTCGCGAGGTCCGCGAGCCGAGTCAGCATGCGGCGCTGGACGTCGGACAGCTGGCGCGGCTTTTGGTCGATGATGCAGAGAGTTCCGACCGCGCCTTGGTCGCCGCGCACGGGCGCGCCGGCGTAAAAGCGAATGCCGGGTGCTCCGGTGACCAGGGGATTGTCGGCAAAGCGCGGATCGTCGGCCGCATCGGCAACTTCCAGCAGCGAGTCCTGGTGTATGGCCCAGGCGCAGAACGCGTGCTCTCGCGGCGTCTCCGTCGCTTCCAGGCCGACGCGGGCCTTGAACCACTGCCGGTCCTCGTCGACCAGCGAAATCAGCGCGATGGGCGCGTCGAACGTCTCCGAGGCGAGCTCGACGAGTTGGTCGAAGGCCTGCTCCGGCTCCGAGTCGAGCACCTCGAGGTTGCGCAGGCACTGGAGCCGGGCGTTTTCGTTTTGTGGCTTTGGGGCGCCCGGCATCCAGGCGTGGTTTCGGTCGCTGGCCCCCGCGGCTCGACCCCCGTGCGCGCAAATCCCCCCGGATGGGCAGATAATCCGACTGCGCCGGTGTGGGGAAAGGTCGTTCGACCGACTACGGGTCGCAGGTGCCGTTGAACTCGTGCACCTGGATCACGCCGGGCGCCGTGAGCCCGGTGACTGTGTCGAACTCGCAGCCGTCGCGCGTGCCGCCGTAGACGTTGGCGATGTCGAGGTCGCGCAGCAGGCCGACCCCGTTGGCGCCCGTGACCGTCAGGCCCGGGTCGACCGAGGCGCGGTCGAGTACAGCCGTGTCGGCAAAGTAGTAGTCGTTCGCGGGCGCGGCGTCGCCGCCGCTGGTCATGGCAACACCGGCGACGGGCCGCCCCTGAAAGGGACCCGTGGGCGGCTGGTTGACGTCGATGTAGATGGCGAGCATCGAGCCGATGCTCGCGAACGTGCCGCCGAGTCCGGCGTCGCTGGCCCAGCCCGCGTCGGTTTGAATGCGAAGGATCCAGGCGTTGGCCCTCACGATTTGCCCGAGCGTCGTGTTGTGCACGCTGTGCAGGGGCTGAAAGGTGAGGCCGGGGAACGAGCGGTCGTTGGTCGACACCACGATAGGGCCGGGCGGCAGCCCTTCGATGTTCTCGGCGACGTACCAGCCGCACTCGTCGGGCTGCACGGTCGCCAGGGGTTCGGCGGTTGGGTCGCCCGAGAAGCTCAGCAGGTCGAAGACGCGCACGGCCAGGTTTTCGGCGCCCTGCCCGGGCTCGCCACCGAGCGGCGACGTGTCCGCCAGGTCGTAGACGCGACCGCACACCGTTACCTGGCCGGCACCCGGTAGTGGGCACGGGCCCTCGACCGCGCAGGCGTCGCCGTCGCCGTCGCCGTCGCCATCGCCGCTGGTGCCGTCGCCGTCACCGCCGGAGCTGTCTCCGTCGCCGGACGTCGTGGACGTGGTCGGCCCGGTGTCTTCGAAGGACGACAGGACGTCGCCCTCGGTGGCGTCGCACGCGCCCAGCAGGGCGAGCAGGGCGAGCAGCGCCCATGCGCTGGCCAACCTCACCAGCTCCACCCCGCGGCGACCTGCGCGCGCAACCAGGCGCCCTCCAGAGTCGCGGCCCGGTCGCCGTCGACCAAACCGCGCACCGGAAACACGTGGTAGCCCGGCTCGACCGAGACATCGAACGCCAGCCCCGATGCCAGCTCGGCGCCGAGGGACAGCCGGGCGAATGGTCCGCCGACGAAGCCGGTGACCTGGCCTCCGCGGGCGTCGGTGCCGCTTGCGGGCTGGCCGGTGAGCACGGCCGCGCCCCCGCGCATTCCGACGCCGGCGCGAGCCACGAGCTGGCGCCACGACCAGCGCGCGTGCACGGCCGCGCTGGCGGTGACGCCGTCGATGTCGATGTCGCCGAGCGAGCTGGTGGTGTCGGTGTCGGTGGTGCCGGCCAGGTCGATGGACCCGCCGAAGCCGCTGGCGTGGTCGAGAGTGAGCCGCGCCCCGGCGCCGGGAGCCACGCCGTGGTCTTCTCGGCTGACCACGCCCAGCAGGGATGCGGTGGCCCGCCAGCGCTCCTCGCGCCGAACGCGCGGTCGGGTGATGGTTCGAACCTGCTGGCGCAGCTCGCGGTCGGCTGGTTTGGTGGGCTCGCGGGTGCGTTGCCCCTCGGTCTCGAGCTCGACCCAGCTCGCGATCAGCAGCTCGGTGGCGGCCAGCGCGAGAAGTCGCTCGCGACCGCGGCGGGCCGGATCGATTTCGATGCGCCGCTCGAGCTGTTTGTCGGTGACCTCGTCGCGGACGCGCAGCACGATGCCGTCGCCGTCGCAGTCGATCGAAACCGCAGCGCCGGCGGCGTTGCCCTCGCGGGGCGCGATGGACGTACCGAGCTCGAGCTCGAAAAGCCGGCGCACCTCACCGGGATCTGCGCCGGTGCAGGCGGCGACGTCGAGGGACACGGCCACCGGGCGGGTGCCTGTGGCCTGTTCGGGCTGCGCCTCCGCGGGAAGCGCTACGGCCATTCCCCCGAGTACCAGCGCAGTCATTCGTTTCACCTGGTCGAGTACTGTCGCACAGCGCGCGCCCGGTGACCATCGGGGTAACGCTCGAGGTACGCCTCGGCGCGGTCGCGTGCTTTATCAGCGTCGCCAGCCTGGTGCCAGGCTTCGGCGGCGCGGGCGAGGGCGTCCTCGGCGAGAGGCCCCGACGGGTCCATGGCTCGGGCCCGGTCGAATGCGCGGGCCGCAGCTTTGGTTTTGCCGAGGTCGTCGAGCAGAACCCGTCCGAGGGTAAAGCCCGCGAGGGGGGCCCGGGCGTCGGCGCGGTGCTGGCGAACGATTTGTCGCAACAGGTTGGCGGCGGCGGCGGGGCGGCCGGCGCGGCGCTCCTGGTCGGCTCGCTCGAGCAGGCCGTTGACCTCGTCGGAGGAGACAGGCTCGGCGTCGGCGTTTCGCCGGGCGGCAATCTTGCGATCGCGCCGGGTCCTGCCGGCCGTGCGCTCCCGGCTGGTGTCGCCGTCGGCGACGCCGGGGACGGTCGCTTCGGTGGCCAGGCCCGCTTCAGCCTCGAGGTCGCTCGCGGCCTGACGGTCGGTCAGGGAAAAGCGCTCGTGTTCGCCGGCGTCGATGCGCCGCGTTCCCGTCTCGGTGGTGACCTCGAGGTAGCCGTCTTCGACCCAGAGTTCGACCTCGGCCTCGTAGCGCGCCGCGGAGAACCGCGATGCGAAGACGTGTACGCGAACCGGGCCCGCCTCGAGCTCCATCTGCCGGGTCCCCGCAACCTGGGTCCGGTCGAACCGCGACCGGCCTTCGACCACTTGGACGCGCACGGCCTGGGCGTCGGCGGTCGGCGGCTCGAGCTCGGCCACCCGGGCTCCATCGTCCACGGGCACCACGCGCGTGCCGTCGGACAACGCCAGCGGGGTCGATATCGGTTTGACGGCGCTTCGGGTCTCGTCGCCGCGGGCGGTCGCGGGCCCGTTGTCGTGGTCGGCGGCAATCGAGGGGGCGACCTCGGCGACGGGGTCGGCGCCGAGCGCCGTGTCGCCGAATCGCTGCGAGCCCCAGGCGGCGGCCGCCAGGAGCACGAGGGCGCCGGCCCCGGCGCGGACTACCGCGCGGCGCGTGCGGCGGCGCTGCAGGCCGACCAGGGCGGATTCGGTGCGCTCGGCCGACCACTGCGGGTCGATGCGCCCGGCGGCCTGTCCGAGCATGCGCTCGAAGCCCGTGGGGATGTCAGCCATGGCCGACTGCCTCCCGAATCACGTCGTGGGCCGCTTTGATGCGTCGCTTGGCGGTGGCGAGCGAACAGCCGCACAGCTCGGCAACCCGTTCGAGCCGTTCGCCCTCGATGTAGCGCAGGGTCCACGCCAGCCGCTGGTTGACCGGCAGGCCGTCGAGCACCTGGTACACCGACGCCAGGATGGCGCGCTGTTCGGGGCTGGCCTCGCCGCTGGCGATGTCGCCGTAGTCGCATTCGTCGTCGAGGCCAACGGCGCCGCGAAGCCGGCGGGTGCGGAGCCGCCGGCGCGCGGTTCGGACGGCGACGGTCGCCAGCCAACCGCGAATGGCGTCCGGGTCGCGCAGCTGGCGAATGCCCTTGTGCGCCGCGAGGAATACGTCCTGGACCAGGTCGTCGACGTCTTCGCTGCGGCCGAGGAGTCGATGACCAATCTTGGCGACGTACGGCGCGTAGCGGCGAAAGAACTCGTCGAGGCTTGCGGCTTCGGACGCAGCGCTTCGCCGCTCGGTCACCGAGTCGGTGACCGGGAGCTCGAATACGCTCGACGGTTCGCGCGCCACTTCCACACCATATACGTGGCGGGGCCCGAGGAAAACGGCTCAATTCACATGATAAGTGGCTGAAAGCTGGCGACGCCGGCACCGCACCACCGCGACTCGCGAATCAGTACGCCGATTCGTCGAGGCAAGAACGCCTCTTCGGCCGCTCCCGGCAATCGCGTGGGCGAGGCCGGATTCGGACCACCTCGACGTCAAGTTGGCAAGACCGTCCCCGAAAGTAGGGTCGGTTTCGTTTGGGGACGGTGTTGCCAAGTTGCCGTGGCGGTGAGCGCGGTCCCCGCCGCGTTCCCATGGCGTGCGCGGTGGCGTGAGCGCGCGAACGCGGTCATGTGAGGGGACGGCGCGGCAGGCAGCGCCTGGCTAGTTGCGCAGCTCGCGGGACAGGTAGCTCACGAGGTCCTGGTGGACTCCGCGGGCGGCGTTTTCGAGCGCGTCCTGGTACATCTGCTTGACGAACTCTTTGCGGAACGTGCGCCGGGGGACTTGCACCGTGGCACCGCCGCTGAGGAACGACAGCATGCGGCCTCGCTCGTTCGACACCGAGACGCGCAGCTGGCACTCGAGCTCGACCCAGCGACCGTTTTCGCGCCGCTGGAGCTTTTCGATCGAAACGTCGAGCGAGAACTTGCGCAGGCGGTTCGCGCCCTGGCCCTCGTCGTCGAGCACGATCTCCGGCGTCCCGGCCAGGACGGCGACCATGTGCTTGCGCAACTCGTTGGTGCGCCACGAGCGCCACTTCTTGCTGACCTTGCGCGCCGAGCGCGACTTGTCGTTGACCGAGGCGATCGACACCAACATGGTGGGCTTGGGGCCCAGCCGCGGGCGCTCGCGCGGCGCCAGTTGAAGACTGCTGTCGCCCTGTCGATAGGCCCGGCTGCGCCGAGTGGTCGTGGAGCGCGCGCGCCCCGATCCTTCGAGGGTCGCGATGGCTTCGCGCACCCGCTTGCGAACGGCCTGGTCCGGGTCGGCGAGCGATTTTCGCAACGCCGGCAGAGCGCGCGGGTCGCCGAGATGGCCGAGTGCCGCCGCGGCAACCGAGCGCACCGTGCGGCTGCTGTCTTTGCGCAGCGCAACCACCAGCGGCTTCGTCGCGCGCCGGTCGCGCAGCCGGCCGAGGGCCACCGCCGCGCTGATGCGCTGCTTCTCTTTGCGCGACTTGGTGAGGACGCGCGTGAGGTCGGTGACCCGCTCTGCGACCTGGTCGGCGTGAGCGTCGGGGGCGATCGTCAGCGCCGTTGCGAGAAGGGCAACGAGGGCGACGAGCGCTCCGCGAGCAAACGTAGAGACAGGCACTGAAAAGACCACCGGCGAGACGCAACTACTATTCGACGGTGCGACGATCGAGTCAACGAAAGCCTACTGTCGCGCGGAGAACTTTTGCTGACACGATCGCCTGCGGGAGTCACCGAAAACCGGAGGGCAGCTATGCTGCCTTTAACGCTTCCGACACCCTACGAGCAGTGGTTGTCAAACTAGTCCGCTGCAGCACCGATTGGCGAAACGAACTGATAACCAGTGGCCTCACGATCTCCAAAAACGACGCCGACGGAGGGTGTGCTGAGAGCGCGCACCTTTGCCGACGCCGTCGACGAGCTGGCTTCGCTGGTCGAGCGCTATCAGCTGCTCGCCGCCCATGCCGCGGACCCGCCGGGGCGCACGACCGCGCGCCGCGACCGCATGCGAATCATCAGCGCGCGGTTTCCCGGGGCCTTGCGCGAGCTCGACTGCATCGGCGTCGAGGGAGTTGCCCGGCGAGGCGCGCAGGCGCAAGGCGTTTTGCAGCAAGCGCTCGAGAGCGGCGATGTCGTACTGGCGACCTGGCCAACCTGGATGCGCGGCTTCGTCGCGCTGCAGCCACGTCTGCGGGAAGTACTTCGGATCAAACGTTTCCTGGCCACCCGGGGGCTGCGCGCCGGGTCGGTTGACGCGCGTCGCGCGCTGGCCGCGTGGTACGATCAACCCGCTGGTGGGGGGGATCCGGTCGACTATCGCGCGCCGTCGGACGACTACTTGCGCCGCGTCGGAGCGCCGCCGCGGGGCCAGGTGCAGCAGGTCGCGTACGAAGACGCGGCGCACGCGCTCGGCATGACGCCCGAGGAGCTCAAGGAGTGTCTCTACCCCAACGCACCTGACGAGACGCCGGCCTTCAGCGACGACGAAAGCGGCGACCCAACGAGCGACGACAGCCAAGACGATGACCACGCCTGAACCCAACTCCGGTCCGCAGCTCCTTCCGCCCGACAAGTTCCAGCCCGCCCTCATCGGCGGAGCGGTGGTGTTTGGGTTGGTGCTCGTGATCTTTGGGTTCGGCGAGTCGATGACGCTGCCGAAGAAGCCGCCTCGGCCCAAGGTGACGGTGCAGGCCGCCGCCGACTATTCGCAGAAGCTGTCGCGCAACCAAGGTGCGTACGAGGCGTTCCTGCAAAAGGACGCCATGACCTACGGAGCCCGGCCCACGTCGCTCGAAGAGATGTCCGGGGTGTTCCCGCACCGGGTCGACGCGTCCGAGCATCGGCTCACCATTGGCCGCAAAGGCAACCCGACCGTCGAGACGGCGGGACTTCGACTCACCCTCGGCGTGCGCGAGCGCCGCCGAGGCAAAGAGACGATGATCCTGCAGATCGAAAACCTGCTCGACCGCCCCGTCGCCTACCGCGTCGAGACGCGGCCGAGCCGCAGCCGGTCGTCGTGCGCGCGCAAAGAAGAGCTGCTGCACAACGCCATTGCCCTGGCGGTGGACGATGTCGAGGTGCGCAGCGAGTGCGCCTACCGCAAAGGGACCAAGCTCACGGTCACCCGGGTGGAGACGGTCGAGCTGCCCGAGCTCGGCTACTACTACCTCAGTCGCGTGTACCCGGTGAATCTCGGGTTGTCCCGGCGCACCACCCGGTCGCACAAGCCGCCCGTCGGCCAGCGATGCAACCTGCTGCTTCCCGCGGGGGTGCAGCGAGGCATCGAGACCGGCGCCGTGAGCTGGCGGGATTTGGTGGACTTCTACGCCCGCCACCGGTGCGACAGCTACACGTTCTCATCGGGATATCGGGCATTTACGCGGCAGGGCGAGCGCCCGCTGCCGGCCGTGAACCCGGCTCGGTAAGGCAAATGGCGCCCACTGCGCCAACTTGTTGAAATGTCGAATGCGGGTGCGCTACCCTTGAAACAGTTTTCAGCCCTTAGCGCTGACCCGGGCCCAGGGAAGAAGGTGTAGAGAATGCGCGGTACCGTCACCAAGTCCGAGCTAATCGAGCGGGTTGCTCAGGCTACAAAACTCCCGCACGGGAAAGCGGAAGACATCGTGAACACTGTCTTCGACTCGATGATCGACGCGCTTCGGCGAGGCGAGGGGATCGAGATTCGAGGGTTTGGCAGCTTCACCGTGCGCCACTACAAGGCGTACGAGGGGCGCAATCCGCGCACGGGCGAGCCGGTGCACGTGGCGCCCAAGCGGCTTCCCTTCTTCAAGGTCGGCAAGGACCTCCGCGAGCGGATCAACAAGGCGAAACCGGGCGAAGCGGCCGCCAGTCCGTCGATGGAGTCTGTTTCGCCCCCGGCGCCGACGCACGGCGGCGGCGACGACGGCTGGTAAGCGGGTTCAGGCGAAACCGGGGCACTGGAGCGGCAACGTTTCAGGCCCTTACAGCGCGGATACCACCCCCGCGTCGCCGTCTACCCAGAGCAGGTCGCCGTCGCGCAGCTGACGGCCCGCGTCGGTGCAGCCGACGACGACCGGTACGCCCAGGGCGCGCGCCATGGCGGCGCCGTGGTCCAGCAGCCCGCCGCGTTCGCACACGAAGGCCGCGGCGTGTCGAACCAGCGCCAGCATGCCGGGCGTAAGTGCCGGGCACACGGCGATGGCCCCGGCGGGGACGGGACCGCGGTCGCCCGGTTCGACGAGCGCCGCGCGCCCGAGGGCTCGGCCGCCGCTGCCGCGCGCGCGCCATCGCCGGCCGGTGCCCCCGGCCGGGCTTGCGGCCCGCCCGACACCGTCGCGAATCGAGAGGGGCATGGCCAACGCCCGCTGGCGGTCCAGCCGGGCCCGCGCGCTGTCGATGAGCTCATCGACGCGGGCGCGATCCACAGAGCCGCGCGCCTCGCTGTCCAGTACATCCGCCAGGGGCAGCAAGAAGATGTCGTCGGGAGCGATGGCCAGCAGGGCGGCCGCGCGCAGCAGGCTCCGGCGCACCAGCCACTGCGCCCGCGCGAACAGGCGGTCGTCGAGTTCGGCGACGTCCGCCGCCTCCTGCGCTCGCCCCATCTGCTCGTTGAGCTCGTTGTGACGCCACCGGGGCACCGCGTCGTACAGAACCCGCCGGGCCTCGTCCCTGCGCGCCGTTTCCGGCAGGCGCGCGCCCTCGATGAGCCCCGCCAGGGCGGCGGGTTGCTCCGCGAGGGTCGGGCAGCAAACGTCCCAGGCCGCCGCCATGGTGCCGACCGCCTCGCAAAACTCGTCGCGCGTTCGCTCGCCGGCAGCGACCCGGGCGGCCAGGGTTTCGAGGCGAGCGTCGGACGGGCCGCTCACCAGATCGCCCACGATCGAGCGCGCGTCGATGGTCGGGGCCACCCTGGCGAGCCATCGGGGCAACTCGAGGCGGCTCTCGGACACCGCGGGCGCCACGGTGTTGGCCCAGACGGCATAGATCGACTCGTAGGCGCGCAGAGCGGCGGGCAGGCCTGGGTTTGCCTCGGCCTCGGCTTCGGCTTCGGCGACGGCGGGCAGCGCCTTTTCGTAGGCGAGCCGCGCGCCGCCGACCGGGGCGGTGCTCACCGGGTGGCGCGGCGCGCTGTACAGGTAGCCCTCGACCACTCGCAGCGACCACGGTCCGAGGCCGGCCGCGTCGACCCGGCGGACCAGGTCCGCCTGCACCGGCGACAGAGGCTCGGGGTTGTGGGCCGCGTCCCAGGTCCACTCCACGTCGGGGGTCGCCCGAGAAAACGCCAGGGCCGCGTCGGCCGGGCCCGGCGGTGGGGCCAGCTCCGCGGGGACGGGACGGGCCTGGACGGCCCAGAGGGGCGGCTGGGTCCCGGGGCCGCCGACGGGCGCGACAATCGCCTCGAAATCGACGGTCTCGCCGCCCAGGGCCTGTTCACAGGCGGTTCCCAGCTCGGCCAGCGCCTCCCAGGGGCCCTCGCCGGCGCTGGCGAGCACCGCACCGGTCGCGCGGTCGACCCGGGCCCAGCGGCCGTCGTCCAGCTCGAGCAAGGCCGCGTCCCGGGCTCCCGGCGCCCGCGTGTAGCCCGTGGCCCGAATCCCCTGGGCGTAGCGCTGGACGATGAGCGCCATGCGAACGTCGGCAAAGCTCAGCCCGCGGCTGGCGAGATAGGCCCAGACCGCCGGCGTCGCCATCGAGGCGAGGACGGCAAGGGCGGCCCCGGCGATGTCGTGGGCGCCATGGGCCACCGGGCCCACCGAGTCGAACAAGCCGGCGGCGGCATCGCGAACTCCGTCCTCGAGGGCCGATGCCGACCGCACCATGAGCTGGCCCGGGCCCAGGGCTTGCCGGGCCCGACCGAGGGCCTCGTCGGCCGCCGCCGACAGGGCACCGCCGGCGATTCGTTGGCGCCATTCGTCGACAAGCGCAATCTCGGCCGAGCCGACGGAAGGCGTTGGCACAGTCGCCCGCATGTCGGCCGGGATCAGCTCGGTCAGGGCATCGGCGGGGACCAGGCGCCAGTCGGGCACGGCCAGTCCGGCCGCCGCCAGGCGCTCCAGGGCGGCGGCCTTGGCGGGCGGGTCTATTGCGCCATCGGCCACGGTGTCGCCCCGGCGGTCACAGCGGGCCCAGCACCCGGCCGCTCACGACCGCCGCGCGCCCGGCCGGCCGCTGTTCGATCTCGAGCAGCCCGGCGTTGAGGGCTTCGGTCGTGACGACCACCGGGTCTTCGCGCGACACCAGCGCCAGCGTGCCCTGGGCGCGGACCACCCGCGACAGCTCCCGGAGTGGCTCGTGGCGATCGCCAGGCCCTGCAAACACGGCCCCCGCCAGCGAGCCATCGGCAAACGGCAGCGCGGCGCCGGCGCACACCGCGGTGCCGGCGGCTTTTCGCAAAGCCCGAGACCACGGGCCGACCGCGATTGCATCCACGCCGCGGTCGCGCAGCGCTTTGGCCAGGCGTGGCGCGCCGATCACCGCGACTCGGCCCTCGGTGGCTCCAGCGCGGAAGGCGTCGGCGACCGCCTCGGCGACGCCGTTGACGAACAGCTCGAACATCTTTCGATGGCTGTATAGCGCACCGCCGCGCGCAAAAAAACCGAGGCGACCGGCGCAGCGGGAGGGCGGTCCACGCGACGCAAGACATCCTCGGTTTCCGCGTCATGTTGGGGGCCCGGCGCCGGCCGGGCAACTTTTCGGCACTCGCGCGCTCCGGGCCCGGCGGCAGCCGGGGCGCCGGGTTGCGTGGGGCCGTCGAGAATCGGCCGGAGGTTTCGCCGATGGTCCCGGCTCAACGACCCGCGCGGCCAGCGCTTTCGCGGCCCTGGAGCCGGGCTAGACCCCGCTGGCCTCGACCACGCCGCCCTCGATAGGGTCGGTTGTTTCGCCGCCCTCGGGCGGCGGGGCCGGTCGCTTCTTCCACTTGAGTTCCATGGGCTGCTCGGCCAGCTCACCCTGGCGCCCGCCGCGGTCGTTGGGCGATACGCCGGACGGAACGAGCCAGGGAATCTCCTGGTTTGGATGCTCGTTGGCGACTTCGTGCATGTAGCGCGACCACAGGGGCACCACGGTCATGTATGCGGCGTCGTCGATGCCCAGCGGGCGGATGCGCTTGTCGTCGCCCAGCCAGACGGTCGTGATCCAACGCGACGTGAAGGCGACGAACGATGTGTCCATGGTGGCGCTGGAAGTGCCGGTCTTGCCCGCGGCGTTGATGCCGGTCTGCCGCAGCACGCTGGCAAACCCGAACTTGATGGCCTGGCGCAACAGCTTGGTGATGAGGAACGCGGTGCGCGGCTCGATGGCCTGACGGGCGCCGTCGCCGCCGATGGCCGCCAGCCGGTCGAGCCGGTCGGCGGGCGACAGCGCCGGGTCGAACGGCGCGGTGTTGTCCTCGATGAGATTGCCCTCGCGGTCGAAGATGCGGCGCACGTACACCCAGTCGAGCCACCGGCCGCTGCGGGCGAAAATGGCGAACGCGCGGGTGAGCTCGTCGAGCAGGGTGCAGCTGGCGCCCAGGGCCAGTGCCTTGTCGGGAATGATGGTGCCGCTAAAGCCGAGGCGCCGGGCCCAGGCTTCGACGTTGTCGGCCCCGACGAGTTTGAAGATATCGACCGACGGGACGTTCTTCGAGAACACCAGCGCGTACTCGAGGGTCACCTTCGGTTTGTCGGAGCCGCCCAGGTTGGTGGGGGTCCAGATCTCGCCGGTGACCGGGTCGACCTCGGCCCGGGGAACGTCGTTGAGCAACGAGTCGTAGTTGTAGCCGCGGTCGAGGGCGGCCGAGTAGTAGATGGGTTTGTACGTAGAGGCCGGCTGGCGGCAAGCCTGGGTCGCGCGGTTGTACTCGGAGCGGTCGTAGTCGTAGCCGCCTACGAGGGCCACGACGTAGCCGGTCTCGTGGTCGGCGGTAAAGATGGCGCCCTGGGGGTGCGGCGCCTGATCGAGCACCAGCGCGGGGCCTTCGGGCGCGTCTTTGGGGCGCTTTTTTTGCCGCCGCGGGGTGTCGCGCTCCATGCGCCAGCGGGGGTTGGGACCCTCGAGGAACCAGTCGCGAAACTTGCCGCGGGCGGTCGGTTCGACGGACACCCAGACCACGTCGCCGGCCCGCAGCGCGGCCCGGGCGTTGTCGATGAGGATGTCGTTGACGGCCTCGGAGGCCGACCACGGCGACGCCCATTCGAGGTTGCGCAACGGCAGCCAGTACTCGGTTTCGCCCACTCGGACCCGGGCGCCGCGCGCGGAGACGTCTTCGACCAGGGCGAGATACCGCCGGTCCGGATCGAGTGGCCCTGCGCCGTACAGGGCTGTGGCGCGTTCGCGAAACAGGTCGCGCGCTTTGCCATCGACGTACGCCTCGGGGCCCCGCCAGCCCTGGCGCTTGTCCTGCTTGCGCGTGCCGAAGTCGACGTTTTCCGACGCGGCTGCGTCGACCACCGGCTGGACCGTGGTCTCGATGGTGTAGCCACCCTGCAAAAGGCCGTCGGCGCCGTAGCGCTCGACGAGCTGTCGGCGAATGTGCTCGGCAAAGTACGGTGAGATTTCGCCGAAGACGTTTTCGTGGGGCTGAAGCCCCAGAGGGGCTTTGCGAGCCGATGCGACGTCCGTCGCGCTCGCCAGGCCGTGGCGTTCCATCTTGTCGAGAACCGAGTCGCGGCGCTCGAGAGCCCGCTGGGGGTGGTTGAGCGGCGAGTAGCGCGACGGCGCCTGGGCGAGCCCGGCGATAAGAGCGCACTCGGCGAGGGTCAGCTCGTCGAGGTTCTTGGAGAAGTAGCGCCTGGCGGCAGCGCGGACACCGTAGGCGCCGCCGCCCAGGTAAATCTGGTTGAGATACAGGCTGAGGATGGCGTCCTTGCTGTAGCGAGACTCGAGGCGACGCGCGACGATCGCTTCGCGCGCTTTGCGCGTGAGCGACTTCTCGCTGCCGACGAATTGCTTTGCGACCTGCTGCGTGATGGTCGAACCGCCCTGGGCAAAATCGCCGGCGACGACGTTGGCCCACACCGCGCGCGCAATGCCCTTGAAGTCGAGGCCGCGGTGCTCGTAGAAGCGGTGGTCTTCCACGGCGAGGAACGCGTTGACGAGAGTCTTCGGGATCGTCTCGAACGGCGCGACTTCTCGCCACTCCTCGGCAAACTCACCGAGCAGCGTGCCATCGCCCGCGAGCACCCGGCTCACCGACGGCGTGACACGCGCGTACTCGGCCAGGTTGGGGGGCGGAGGCGCCTGCCGCGCAAAGTAGCCATAGGTCGACGCGCCCGCGACCAACAGCGACACCACGACGACCAGGGCGACGAAGCCGAAGAGCTTTGCCGCCCAGTAGACGATTCCACCATCGGCCGGGTTGGCGATGCGGACGCGCGTACGAGTCTCCAACTCCACCTGCGACGAACGAGTGTACAGCCGTCGCGGGGGCCGGGGGCGTTCCCGCGATGTAGGTCCGGCGTTTTTCCCGGGATCTGGCCACCGACGGTGATTTCCGTGCGCTAGTTTCGCCCGGTGCGAATCGCCGCTGTCTGCGCCGCCGTCGCGGTCGTCGCTGGAATCGTGTGGATCAGTGTGACCGATGACGCCCCGGAGCCTACACGTTCGGGATCGCCGGCTACGCCAGGCGCGGCGGTGGCCGATGCCCGGCCTGCGGACTCACCGACGCCCGCCGACCAACCGCGGTCCCGCCTGCCTTCGGTGCCCGCGCGCGACGTCGAGCAACCACCCGAGGACCTGCCTCTCGCCGAGCGGCCTCTGTTTACCGAGGCCGATGCCGAAGCCCGCGACCCGGCCTGGGCGACCGCGACCGAGGCGTCGATTCGCGAGCGCGTCGACGGCCTGCTCGCCGAAGAGCCCGGGGCGTCGGTGCCGCAACTCGAGTGTCGAGAGACGGTGTGCCGCCTGCTCGTCACTAGCAGCGACGAGGGCGCGCTGCGTCGGTTCGCGGCTGAGCTCAACAGCGAGCGCGGTTTCGTCGGCAGCGCGGACATGCTCGCCTTCGAAAATGTCGAGCACTCGATCGGCCCCGACGGTGTGGAGCGCCACGCCGCTCGCGTGATGCTGGTCTATCGCCGTTAGCGGCGCTAGCGCCGTTAGCGCCGCTAGCGCCGCCCGCCTCGTTGGCAGCCCGGCGTCACGCCTTGGCCACGGCCTCGTTCCAGCGCGCGAGGTGGGCGTCGATGGCGGCGCGGTCTGCGGTTGCCTCGAAGCTGCGGTCGGCCTTCCAAACCGCGCGAATCTCGTCTTTGCTGCGCCACAGCCCGGCGCCGAGCCCGCCGAGAAAGGCGGCCCCCAGGGCGGTGGTCTCGAGAATCTTCGGTCGCTCGATGCGGGTATCGAGCACGTCGGCCTGAAACTGCATGAGCAAGTCGTTGGCCGCCGCGCCGCCGTCGACCTTGAGCGCCGCGAGAGGTTGGCCGCTGTCGGACTCCATGGCGCGCAGGATGTCGACGTTTTGCAGGGCGATGCCCTCGAGAACCGCCCGGGCCAGGTGCGCGCGGGTGGTGCCGCGGGTGAGGCCCGTAATGATGCCGCGCGCGTTGGGGCGCCAGTGGGGGGCGCCGAGGCCGGCGAAACCCGGCACAACGATCACGCCGCCCGAGTCTTCGACCGAGGCGGCCAGGGGCTCGATGTCGGGAGCCGAGTCGATGAGTCCCAGGCCGTCTCGCAGCCATTGCACGGCCGCGCCGGCGATAAAGGCCGAGCCTTCCAGGGCGTACGCGACTTCGCCCGCCTCGGCGCCGGCGTCGAGGCGCCAGCCGACGGTGGTGAGCAGGCCGTGCTTGCTCGGCACGGGCGCGTCGCCGGTGTTCATGAGCAGGAAGGCGCCGGTGCCGTAGGTTGCCTTGGCGTCTCCGGGAGCGAAGCACGCCTGGCCAAACAGGGCCGATTGCTGGTCGCCGGCCATGCCCGCCACCGGAATTCCGTCGGGCAGGCCCGGCACGCCGCGCGTCTCGCCGTACACGCCGGCGGACCCGCGCACCTCCGGCAGGATCTCGGCCGGCACGTCCAGCATGGAGAGCATGTCGGGGTCCCAGGCCAGCGCCTTGAGGCCGAAGAGCAGCGTGCGGGATGCGTTGGACACGTCGGTCACGTGGGCGGCGCCGCCGGTAAGCCGCGCGACCAGGTACGAGTCGACGGTGCCGAACGCCAGCTCGCCCGCGGCGGCGCGCTTGCGCAGGCCGGGGTTGTCTTCGAACATCCACGTGAGCTTGGTGCCGGAGAAGTACGGGTCGAGCACCAGCCCGGTCGTCTCGCGCACGGTCTGCTCGTGGCCGGCCGCTTTGAGGCGAGCGCAGATGTCGGCCGTGCGTCGGTCCTGCCAGACGATGGCGGTGCGAACGGGCTCGAGGGTTTTGCGATCCCAAAGCAGGGTCGTCTCGCGCTGGTTCGTAATGCCGACGGCCGCCACGTCCTTGCCCTCGATGCCGGCCTCGCCCATGGCGGCGGCGAGCGATTCGGTGACCGACGCCCAGATGTCGGCCGGGTCGTGCTCGACCCAGCCGGGCTTCGGATAGATCTGTCGGAACTCGGTGTTGTGGCGCGCGAGAACTCGCAGCTCGGCGTCGAGCACGAGGACGGTGGTGCCGGTGGTTCCCTGATCGATCGAGACGACGTGTTTCATCGCTTGTCTCCTGGCGCGGCGAGTCGCGCGTCGAAAAAATCGCCCACCTCGCGGGCGACGAGGTCGCGCTCGATGTCGAGCGCGGCCAGGTGAAAACTTCCGTGCAAGGGCACGTGGCGGACGTCGCCGCTGGAGATGCCGCGGGCGATGGCCAGGGAGCACGCGTACGGGGCCGTGTGGTCGCGGCGCCCGTGAAGGATCACAGTGGGGACCCGCACCGCAGCGAGCCGACTGCGCACCCGCGCGCGGAACTCGTCGAGCTCGACAAAGGCCCGCGAGGGGATGCGCCGGTAGCTCGGGTTGATCCGCCGCATGGCCGGGTCGCGTATGTCGGAGGGGCCCTTCGGCAGCATCGGGACGGTGCGCGACAGCGCCGGATAGCCGCGCAGAAGGTCGGCCGCAGCGTGGGCAACTCCGCTAAACCACACGGGAGTAGCGATCGCGCCCAGGGCTGCCACCTGGTGGCCGCGGTCGGCGGCCAGCCACAAGCCGAGCAGTCCACCGAGGGACTGCCCGACCACGGCTACCGAGCGGCAGCGCTCGCGGAGCCGGTCGAACGCGGCGGTCACGTCGGCGTACCAGTCGCGCCAGCCGGTCGTCGCCATGTCGTCGACCGTGGTGCAGTGGCCAGCCAGCGCGGGCCCGCTCACCGTGTAGCCGCGGTCGGCGAGACGCTCGCCGAGGTAGCGCATTTCGAACGGCGTACCGGTGAATCCGTGAATGCAAAGCACCCCGCGTTCGTCCCCCGAAAAGTCGAACGGCTCGGCGGCCCCGTCCATCCTCTGGGAAGTATCACACCGTGGCTTACATTGACAGCGTGGCTACTCGCGCAATATGAAAGCCTTTGGCGCTCGCGTTCGGTCGCACCGGGAGCGCGAGGTCGGCGCGCCCCATGAGCGAGTGGAAAACACGCATCACCAAGGTGCAGATCGTCAAGCCCAAGACCGGCGGTGGCGAGGCGTGTTTGGTGCTCATCTATCCGCCCGGTCCCAACATGGGCAAGAAGTTCGCGCTCGAGGAAGACGAGATCGTCGTGGGCCGCGGCTCGGACTGCACCATTCAGGTCGATCGCGATTCGGTGTCGCGGCGGCACGCGCGGCTGTTTCGATCGGGCAACGGCTGGGAAGTCGAGGACCTGGGCTCCACCAACGGTTCGTACATCAACGACAACCCGGTGGAGCGCTCGGTGTTGCGCGACAGCGATTTCCTCAAGGTCGGCGCCGCCATCTTCAAGTTTCTTTCGGGCAGCAGCGTCGAGGCCTCGTACCACGAGGAGATTTACCGGCTCACGATCATCGACGCGCTCACCGGCGCGTACAACAAACGGTACTTCCTCGAATACCTCGAGCGCGAGATCGCTCGGTGCACGCGCTACGAGCGGCCGCTGTCGCTGTTGATGTTCGACATCGACCACTTCAAGCAGATCAACGACACCCACGGCCACCTCACCGGCGACTTCGTGCTGCGGGAGATGTCGCGCCGGTTGCTCAAGCGCATTCGTCGCGAGGAGCTGCTGGCTCGGTATGGCGGCGAGGAGTTCGCGTGTGCCCTGCCGGAGACCACCCACGAGGGCGCGGTCGAGTTTGCCGAGCAGGTGCGCAGCCTGGTTGCGGATGAGCCGTTCGAATACGAGGGCGACCGGTTCAACGTGACGATCTCGGTGGGCGTGGCGACGCTGATGAGCAGCAAGCCGGTCGATCCGGTTGAGTTCATCAAGCGGGCTGACGACAAGCTGTACGAGGCGAAGCGGGGCGGGCGGAATAAGGTTGTGAGCTGAGTGCGGCGCTTGCTGTAGTTTTTGCTGTTGCTGTAGCTGTTGCTCTTGGTTTTGCGTGCTTCGTGCTTTCGGTCGCACGGGTAAGGACTCGTTGAGCATCGGGGCTGCGCGATGGGGGCTGGCCGTGCTCAGGCATACGGTCCGCCGACCTTGGAGGTAGTGCGCAGGGCGTTGGTGCCGAGCATGAACGTTTTCGCGTGCGGTCCGAACTGCGCGCGGCCAGCCCCCATCGACTCCGCCCCTTGGCTTCGGGCCTGGTGCGCTCGCGGCCGGGGTGGGAGTGGGGATTTCTGGAGGTGCCGGCCCGTGGCCGGCAGATTCTTGTGAGGGCGGCGCGGCCGCGGGGGGTGGGCGTGCAGCCTGGCGGGTATCGTGTGGCCTGGTTCGGCGGCCGCGGGGGGTGGGCGTGCAGCCTGGCGGATATCGTGTGGCCTCGGAGGGCGGTGGCGCGGGCGTCGGGCGTACCGGGGACGGTGTACGGGCGTCGTGTGGCTTCGGGGCGGGGGGTTAGCGCATGGCGGCGGCGCGGACTCGTTTGTCCAGGTAGTAGTCGGCGCCGCGGGCGAACTCGAAGGTGCCGCCGGCGATGGTGATGCCGACGGCGGACCAGATGAGCCACGGGGTTGCGCCGGGGGTGCCGGCGTAGTGCAGGGCGATGGCGGCTGCGAGCAGGGCCACGCTGCCGAGGGTTCTGGCGCCCCAGTTCTTTGCGCTTGCGGTCGCCGCGTGAGCGGCGAGCAGGTTGTCCAGGCCGCCGATGGCGAGCTCGCTGCTCAAGATGAACACCAGGCCCCAGGCCGAGGTGACGTGGACGTCGAGGTAGAGCAGCCACGTGATTGCCGCCGGAAGCGCGAGCGAGGCGGCGATGCGGACCCGGTCGGCAGCCAGGAGTCCCTGGCTGGCCAGGCGAAGCTGGCGAATTCCGCCGATGAAGTAGTCGGCGGCCGAGAGCCAGGTGGGAATAAGAACCAGCACGACGGTGGCGGTGAGCGCCGCGTACTGGCCCCAGTCGTAGATGGCCAGGAACAGGAGCGAGGTCATCGCCCACATCAACATGCCGCGCCAGAGCGTTCGCTTAATGGCGAAGTGCACGAGGGTCCCGGTCACCGACAGGGCCGTCATCACGACGATGGGGATCCACATGCCTTCGTGCCCGACCAGGATCCAGGTGAAGATCATGCCGGCGCCCTGCATCTGAAACCACGTCTTGAGCTTGCCGAGGTACGACGTCTTCATGTTGACGCCGCGCAGAAGGTACGCGGTGCGCAGCGCGGTGATGAGCAGTTCGCGGGTAAACAGCGCGGCAATGGTCCAGCGCGGCACGTAGCCGGCGTGGGCAAAGGGCATGTACACCACCGCGACGAACACCTTGTCGGCAATGGGGTCGATGAGTCCGCCGAGCAGCGTGGGGCCCTGGCGGCGCGCGAGCCAGCCATCGACGAAGTCGGTGGCGCCGACCAGAATGCCGAGGGCGAGGGCAATGGCCTGGCCCGCGCCGGGCTGGTAAAAGAAGTACACCACCAGCGGCATGGCGAACACGCGCGCGAACGTGACCATGTTCGCGGTGATGAGCGGCTTTCTTTGCGGCAGCTGCGCGGTGGTCGCGGGGGTAGACTCGGCCACGGCCCGAAGCTACGCCGACCCTCTTACCGCGGTCAATCGCTCCACGCTGACGCCTTTGCACAGCCGGGGGCAGGCCGGGCAAGCGCGCTTCAATTTCCGCTTGCCGATACCACTGCGCAGCGGGCCTCGGTTCGCGTGCCCAGGGGGAGGTTGCGCTGTTCTGGCACGACGTCGAGGCGCACGCCGCAGGCGTCGTCGCCGGTGACGATTTGGAAACATGGTTCGATGCCGTCGCCACACTCGGGCAAGAGCACTTCGGTGCCGTCCTCGAATACGTCGGAGACCGCGCAGTCGACCTGAAGTCCCGGTTGCTCGGGAGCTACGTCGGCCAGGTTGTCGGGCAGGCAGCGCCGCGGGATCGACGAGCCGATGAGGTCGGCGATTTGCATGAGCGCTGCGCTCGGATCCGCGGTGCAGATCGTGTCGCGCCGGCTGCGGCCCGGGAACCGGTCGAAGAACGCCGCCAGCCGCACCGGCGGATCGGCGACTCCCACCGCGCTCGAGCACGACGGCTCGAGGTCGGCGCTGCCGCCATCGGTGGAGACCGCGACGGGCTGCAGGTCACCGGCGATGCCCGCAACGACGATCTTGCCGATGTCGCCCTTGAGCTGCACGAGAAAGTCGGAGTAGCGCTCCACCGACTCGAGGTAGGCCGAGTCGGCGCGGGCGGTGCACTCGGCCTTGGGCCCGGGGCTTCGCGGTTCGTCGCCCCGGCAGATCACGCCCTGCGCGAAACAGCGAAAGTCGTCGAACGGACCGATGGGCTCGCCGGCGTCGAACAACGCCGGGTCCCGGGCCGAGCAGTCGTCTTCGTCGGTGATGAACACGACCGCCAGCAGGGCGTCGTCGCGGAGAAAGCCCGCGTTGGCCACGTTGTCGGGGGCCAGGGCGCGGCGCATCGATTCGAGGGGCTGCTCGAAGCCGCAGCCGCCCGTGCCGAGCCGGGCAATGCAGGCAAAGGCATCGCCCAGTTCGCCTTCGAAGTTGGTGGTGCGCGAGCCATCGTCGTTGCCGAAGGAGCGCAGGAAGCTGCCGTCGGGGGCCGAGCACGCCCCGCGAGGCGTGGCCTGGAGCCGACCGTCGTCGCCTTCGCCGTCGCAGCCGCCGACGTCGCTACGGCCAGTTCCGACGTCGGTCGAAATCACTCCCAGGTGCAGGTCCGGCAGGCCGCCATCGGTGTTTTCGAGGATCGCGATGAAGCGGTCGAAGTTGGCGGCGAGCGCGGTTTGCTCGTCTTCCATCGAGCGCGAGTTGTCGATGACGAACAGCAGGTCGAGAGCCTGGCGTCCCACGTCGACGACCTGGCGGTTTTCGCCCTGGTACACGAGCTCGACGGCGGCGACGTTGCGGTCGCTGCAAGAGGACGCCAACGCTGCGACCAGCGCGGCGACGAAAAGGGGGCCGGGGAGCTTCATGCGCCGGTTCATCGCAAGGGCCGCGCCAGCTTTTGCGAGCCCGTTGTCCGCACTTGCGGGGGGCGCGCGCCTCGCCCGAAGCGGCCGTGCCAATGGAGTTGACAGGTGCGCCGCCGCGACCCGAAACGAAAAACGGGCCCGCCGCGTTGCCGCGGCAGGCCCGGAGTCCCGAAGGAAAGGAGCTGCTAGTTCGACACGCAGCGGACCACGGTGGTCACGTCGCCTTCGACCTGGCGATTGACCGGGTAGACCTGGATGGTCAGCCCGCTCGGGAAGTCGGCGCAGGCGTCGCGGTCCTCGAAAATCGACCAGCAGGGCTGGTTCGTGGACTGCTCCGGGTCGGCGTCGTTGTCGCACTGCGGGAGGATGGTCTCGATGGGGTTGTCGGTGTTGAAGTTCTCGACGTCCGAGACCTGGCACTCGAGCGGGTCGGTTTGAATGTTGCCCTCGAGGCAGGGGTTGCCGACGACCAGGCGCAGCAGCTCGGCGATCTGAATGAGAGCGCCCGACAGGTCCTGCTCGCAAATCGTCTGCACCGTCTGGCGCTGGGGAAAGCCCTCGAAGAAGGCGTTGAGGCGAATGCCCGGGGCGGCGCCCTCTTCGACGCCGTCGTTGACGCTGAGCACGCACGACGGGGCGAGCTGCGGGATGTTGTTGCGGCGCACGTTGTCGCGCACCACGACCGGGTCGGTGTTGCCGATGATGCCGGCGACGATGACGTCGGTCGGGTCGGGCTTGAGGCCGCGGAAGAACTCGATGTACTCGGACACCGGCGTGAGCAGGTCGCTGTCGTTGTCGGGCACGCAGCTGGACTTCTCGCCGCGCACGCGAGGAGCCTGGTCGCAGGTCACGCCGAACTCGAAGCAGCGAAACGAATCGAGCGGCCCGAGGGGATCCGCCTCGGTTTGGTCCGGATCGGAGAACAAGGTGTCGGACTCGGCCGAGCAGTCGTCCTCGTCGGTGATGAAGATGATGGCCAGGAAGGCGCCATCGCGGACGAAGTTCGCCACCTGGGCCGCGTTGGGACCGTTGGGGTCGAGGGCGCGGCGGGCCGACTCGAGCGGCTGCTCGAAACCGCAGCCGCCCGTGCCGAGCTCGGCGATGCAGCCGAAGGCCTCGGCCAGCGTGCCGCTGTAGTTGCGAATGCGCTCGCCCGGCGTCGTGGTGCTTTCGACGTCTTCGATGAATCGGTTGGTGCCCAGCTGCGAGCAACCGCTGGTCAGCAGCACGCCGTTGTCACCCGTGGAGTTGGTCGAGTTGCTGCAGCCGCCGACGGCCTGGCTGCCCGTGCCGACGTCGGTCGACACGACGCCGATGCGCACGTTCGGCAGACCGCCCTCGATGGTTTCGAGGACGTTGATGAAGCGGGGGAAGTTCGCCACCAGGGAGGTCTGCTCTTCACCCATCGAAATGGAGTTATCGACGACGAACAGCAGGTCGATGTCGCGGTTGGCGGACACCGGCACAGGCTTGAGGTTTTCTCGGGCCTGGTTGGGCGTCACCTCCGAGACCTCGCGGCCAATGCAGCCGCTGGCGAGGGCGCCGAAGGCGAGGGTCAACAGAATGTATTTCAGGGTCGGGCGCATGCGGTCCTCCAAGGGTGACCGTACTAAGAGCAAGACGCTTGCCAGGTCTGTCCTCACGAGGTTTCGTGGAGTTGCGAGGGCGGTTGGGAATCTACCGGGGTGCGGGGTTGGCTTGGGTGCCAACCGAGTTGGCCGACGGAGGTCGGGGGCGTCGGCTGGTGGGAACACAGGCAAGCCCGGGCCCTCGATGTCGGCGGATAGTAGATCGCGCCTCGATAGGGCGACAAGTGGTGCACCGACCTGGGGGCTCGCGTTTTCGCCCACATTGCCTTACCGGCGACCGCTCGCGGGCCGAACCGTGGCTCGCGAGCGAAGGTTGTTTCGTGGGAGGCCCGAAAGCCGCGTGCTACCCTCGTTCCTCGGTGCGCCACGCTTCGGACTTGTCCCGAGATGCACAGCGCGCGCGACCGGGGAGGGGACCGCGCGACGTGCTCGTCGTCGACGCCGATACTGACCGAAGTCAGTCGGTGCAAGTGGTGCTGACCGCGCGCGGGTTTGCGACGTCGGCAGTGCGTTCGGTGGCGGCCGCTCGCGAGCTCGCCCGAGCCCAGCCCTGCGCCGTAATGCTCTGCGATTTCGGGGCCGTGGAACCTCTCTCGGATCTCGACACCACCCTGGTCGCGATGGTGCCTCGCGGCGACCGGGCCGCCGCGGTTCGAGCCTACGACCACGGCGCCTACGAGGTGATTGCCATGCCGTCCGACGAGCTGGCCCTGGCCAAGGCGGCCGAGCGCGGCTGCGAGCGGGCGGGGCTGCGCGAAGGCCTGCCCACCGACTCGCCGGCCCAGCGCGACGCCGCCCCAACGCAGGCACCTCGCCGCATGATCGGCACCAGTTCGCCGATGCAGGCGCTCATGCGCGAGATCGAGCGGGTTGCCCGGGTCGACACCAGCGTGATGGTCACGGGCGAAAGCGGCACCGGCAAGGAGCTGGCGGCCCGGGCGATTCACGATCTCAGTCCGCGCGCGAGCGGTCCCTTCGTCGCCGTGAACTGCGGCGCCATTCCGGCCCCCTTGCTCGAGTCGGAGCTTTTCGGGCACGTGCGGGGCAGCTTTACCGACGCGGTGCGCGACAAAAGCGGCCTGTGCGAGCAGGCCAACGGCGGCACCCTGTTTCTCGACGAGATCGGTGAGCTGCCCCTGGAGCTGCAGGTCAAGCTCCTGCGCGTTCTGCAAGAGCGCGAGATTCGCCGCATCGGCGACGACGAGCTGCGCGCCATCGACGTGCGCATCGTCGCGGCCACGGTGCGCGATCTCGAGCGCGAAGTCGCCGACGGCCGCTTCCGCCAGGACCTGTTTTACCGACTCAACGTGGTGGGCCTGCGACTGCCGCCGCTGCGGGAACGCGCCGGCGACATACCCGCCCTGGTCGATCACTTCGTGGCTCGCTACCGGGTCAAGCACGGTCTCGAGGCCGACGGCGTCACCGACGAGGCCATGCGCGTGCTGCTCGGTTACTCGTGGCCGGGCAACATTCGCGAGCTCGAAAACACCATCGAGCGCGCCCTGGTGCTGTGCGACGGCCGCGCCATCGACGTCGACGCGCTGGCCGACCGCATGCGGGAGGCGGCGACCGAGCCCAGCCAGGTGGCGCTGTCGCCCGGTGAGCTATCGATCAAAAAGACCATGCGAGCGGTCGAGCGGGACCTGATCGCGCGGGCGCTCGAGACGACGGAAGGCAACCGGACCAACGCGGCCCGGCTGCTCGAGATCAGCCATCGGGCCCTGCTCTACAAGATCAAGGAGTACGGCCTGTGAGGCTCGGCCGGTCTGGCGGCTTCGGGAATCGTGTCCCGGACCGTTGTCATTTTTTTGCCCTTCACTCCCGGGCGGCCATAGGATGTAGGACAAAGGACTACAAAGTAGTCCTGTTGAGCACAGGGGACCGATGGCGAAACAGTGCATAGGACTCGATATTGGCTCTTCTTCGGTCAAGGCCGTGCAGGTCAAAAAGAAGAAGAAAGCTATTGAGTTACAGGCCTTTGGCATGGAGCCGCTGGCTCCCCAGACCATTGTCGACGGCACGATCATGGACCAGGGCGCCGTGGTGGACGCCATTCGCGCGCTCTGGGGCCGCCTCAAGCTCAAGAGCAAGGACGTGGCCATCGCCATCGCCGGGCACTCGGTGATCATCAAGAAGATCAGCGTCCCGCAGATGACCGACGACGAGCTTGCCGAGCAGATCCCGTACGAGGCCGAGCACCACATCCCGTTCGCCAAAGACGACGTCGAGATCGACTACGAGCTCATCAACAAGCAGAACGCCAGCGGCCAGATGGACATCCTGCTGGTCGCCGCCAAAAAAGAGGTCGTTCACGACTACGCGGGCGTGGTGCGCGAAGCCGGACTCAACCCGGCCGTGGTCGATGTCGCCGCGTTCTCGGCCCAAAACGCCTACGAGACCAACTACTCGTTCGTCGACGGCGAGACCATGGTGCTGGTCAACATCGGCGCCGCCATCTCGAACATCAACATCGTTCGCGACGGGCTGAGCCTCTTTACCCGCGACGTCACGATTGGTGGCAACGCGTTTACCGAAGAAATCCAAAAGCAGCTCAACGTGTCTCAGGACGAGGCCGAGGCCTACAAGGTCGGTGGCTCGTACGACGAGCACGGGGTTGTGCCGCAGGAAGTCGAGCGCATCGTCGAGGGCGTGGCCGAGGTCATGGCCGGCGAGTTCCAGCGCTCGCTCGACTTCTTCCTCGCCACGGCGGCCGACACCACCGTCGCCAAGATCGTCCTGTCGGGCGGCACCGCCAAGATCGCGGCGCTGCACCGCGCCATCGAGCGGCGGTCGCGCCTGCCGGTCGAAGTGGCCGACGCGTGGAAGGACATCGGCATCGATCCCAAGCTGGACCGTACCTATCTGGACGCTCACTCCTCGGAGGCCCTGGTTGGCCTGGGGTTGGCGCTGCGCGCCGTGGGGGATAGCCAATGATCAAGATCAACCTGCTGGCCCAGCAGCGGGCCAAACGAACGCCCAAGGGCCAACAAGACATCGCCGTTGGCATGGCGGCCGTCGCCATCTTGGGCGCGCTGACTTTCCTGTTCGTGCACCAGCCGATGCAGGAAGAGGTCGAACAGCGGCGCATCAGCAACCAGAAGATCAAAAAGCGCAACGAAGCCCTCAAGAACAAAACCAAGGACTTCGAAAAGCTCCAGGCGGCGTTCGAGGCGGCCCAGGAGCAGCAGGCGGCCATCGACCGGCTCAACGACGCCCGTGCGACTCCGGCCTACCTGATGTTCGAGCTGTCGCGCATCCTGCGGCCCGACACGCTGCCAACCATGTCGCAGCGCACCGCCCAGCGCATTCAGAGCAACCCCAACCAGCGGCTCACCGTCGGCTGGGATCCGAAGCACGTCTGGGTGCAGTCGTTCAACGAGACCAAGGGGCGGTTCACCCTGCGGGGCGGAGCCCAGTCCGACGGCGACATGACCGAGCTGGCCCAGCGGCTCACGGCGTCGATGTACTTCAACGACGTCATCCCGCAGGCGGGTGACGAGGTCAGCGATAAGCGCAGCGGCGTGACGTACTACCGCTTCACCATCACTGGAAGGGTGGCCTACTGATGGCGAAGAAGAAGGCCGCGAGCAATCGCCCGGACATCGTCGCGATCATCGGCAAGCAGACGCTGCCGGCCAAGCTCGGCATTCTCGCCGGCGCGATCGTGGTGCTCGGGCTGCTGTACTGGCAGATGTTCTACTCCTCGCTGTCGGACGAGCTGCAGACGCTGGAGAACCAGCGAACCAAGCTGCTCAAAGAGGAAAAGCGCCTCAAGGACCGCGAAAAAGAGTGGATCGAGCTGGTCCAGAAAAAGGAGCAGCTCGACGAGCAGCTCAAGGACAACCAGGTCACGCTACCGGCGACCTCGGAGCTGCCGGCGTTCTACCAGCACCTGCAAAAGCAAGCCGCTGCGTCGGGCGTCACCATCAAGCGCTGGTCGCGCCGCAAAGAGTCGGCGGTAGAGACCTACGTTCGGGTCCCGGTGGCCGTCGAGCTCACCGGCACCTTCTACCAGATCAATCGCTACTTCTGGCTGCTGTCCCAGACCGACCGCATCATCACCATCGAGAACCTGTCGCTGACCCGCGGCAAGACTCGAAACGACGAGATTTTGCTCAACGCCAAGTTCACGGCGGTCACCTTCCGGCAAAAGGACCGGCCCCCGGACACCTCCATCGAGGAAGAGCCCGAGGTGCCGGCGGCGCCCGGCGGGGCTCCCGGCGGCGCTCCTGGCGGAGCGGCCCAGCCAGGGTCGGCGCCCGCAACCGCAGCCCCGGGCGCGGCCCCCGTACCGCCGCCCGGCGCGTCCGGAACCGCGCCACCCCGACCGGCGGCGCAGCCGCCCGCAGACGGCCCGGTTCCCCCGCCGCCCGCGGCAGGAGGTCAACAATGATTGCTCCCGAGATGAAGCAGGCGCAGCCCGCCGGTCGCTGGCTGGCGATGGCGCTGAGCGCCTTGATGTTGCTGATGGGGCCGACGGTGCTGTCCGGCTGTGGCGGCGACGAGGAAGAAGGCGGCGCGGGGCTCAAGCGGCCCGGCGGTGGCGGCGGTGGCGGCGGTGGCGGCGCCAAGCGCGGCGGCCGCAAGCGCAGCCGCGGCAAGAAGCTGTCGACCTACGACAAGGTGCCCGACGACTTTCGCCCGTCGTTTTCGGACCAAAGCTTCGTGCCCGACATCACCGGGGACCTCAATCGCGACCCCTATCGCTCCTACGTCGTCAACGATGCCCGCGGGCAGACCGCGAGCAACGACACCATCAACCCGACCGACGTCTGCACCACCGAGAACTCGGTCGCGACCAACTACAGCCTGCGCGACCTCAACCTGATTGGAATCGTGCTGCGCGGTACCCGCAGCTACGCGCTGTTTCGCGACAGCGGCGGCTATGGCCACATCGTTCGCCGAGGCGATTGCCTCGGCAAAGAGCAGGCCCGCGTCGAGAACATCGGCGCCGGCTTCGTGCGCCTGGCGGTGACCCCGGAGGCGCCTCCCGGTGCGCCGGCGCCCGCCGCGCAGACCCGCGACATCCTCCTTTATCCCGAAGAGCTCAGCGTCGACGTCATTGAGGGAGACGGCGGCTAGCCGGATTTTTCGCCGCTGGCTTCAATCGCTTCTATAAGTGCCTGAAAAAACTTTGTAAGACAGAATCGCGTCAGGCGATAATCTGATGTGAGTCGGCGTGGGTCGGGCGGGACCTGCGGCGCCTCGGAGAGCCATCGCGCGCCTCGTTGAACGGCGGGGTCGCGGTCGCTGATCGCGTCCGTGTCAGGAGCAAACTCCATGTCCGCATTCCCGTCCCCAGTATCGGGACCCGGTTCTTTCCGGGGCTCAGGTACGAACAAAAACGATAGTCAGGCAGCACCGCGTCGCTCGCGGCGCGCATCGGTGCCCCCTCGGCGTCGACTACTGGCGGCCATTGCCGCGGCCGCGTTCGTCTTGCCGGCGGCCGCGAGCGCGCAGTCGGTGAATCGAATCTCCGACGTCGATTCGCGCGAGGACGGCAGCGTCACCGAGATCGTGATTCGCGGAACTCGCACGCCGACCTTCACCGTCTACAAGCTCGAGCGCCCGAGCCGAGTCGTCGTGGACGTGACGAACGCCCGGCTCGCCTCTCGGTCTGACGAGCGGTCGACCTGGAACATCAACACGTGGGCTGTCAGCGACGTCTCGGCCCACGCGGTCAACGGCGGCGCGCGCGTCGTCGTGCGCATGGCCCGGTCTGGCAAGTACAAGGTCACCGCGCGCGGCAACGACGTGGTCGTGCGGGTCACGCCCCGGGAGGCCCGCCCGGCGTCTGCCGGCAGCGCGGCCAGCCGCGAGGCCGAGGCCCGCGCCGCCGAGCGCGAACGCAAAGCTGAGCGCCGTCTCGCGGAGGCCGAGGCAACCCTGGCCGCCGCGCGCAAACGAGAAGCCGCCGCCGCGCGCCAGGCGGCGGCCGCCGCCGCCGCTGAAAAAGCCGTTGCCGAGCGCGAAGCCGCGGCGCTGTTGGCCCAGGCCGAAGCCGAGCGATTGCGCGAGCAGTCCGTAGCGGCCCAAAAGCGCGCCGAAGAGGCGCGCGCTGCGGCCGCCGCCGCGCGCCGAAGCAAAGCGTCGGACGCCGAGCAAAAAGCCGCCGCCGCGGATCGAGCCGTGGCCGCGGCCGCCCAGCGGCGCGCGGACGCGCTGGCGGCTGCCCGGGCCGCGGAAAAGCGTCAGGCGGAAGCGGAAACCTCGGCCATCGCGGCCGACAAGCGCCGCACGACCGCCGCCGCGGCGGTCCGCGAAGCAAACGACAAGCGCGCCGCTGCCGAGCAGGCGCGCACCGCTGCCCTGGCCGAAGCCCGAACGGCCCGGGACCGGGCTCGCGCCGCCGACGAGGCGCGCCGGGCTGCGGAAGCGGGCCAGGCCGAGGCCGAGGAGCGGGCGCGCCGCGCCACGGCTCGCGCTGCCACCGCCGAGAAGGCAGCGGACGCTGCCGACCGCCGTCGCCAACAAAACGAGCAGGCCGCCGCTCGCGCCGCGCAGCAGCGCGCCGCCGAGGAAAAGGCGCTGGCCAATGCCCGCGACAAGCGGCAGCGCATCGAGGCTCAAACCAGCGCCGCTGAGCGCCGCCTGGCCGACGCCGAGCTGCAAACCAAGCGCGCCGCGAAGCGCCATCGGCAGGCGGTGGCCGCCGAGAAGCGGGCTCGAGCCAAGGCCGAGAACGCCGACGGGCGCGAGGCCGACAAGGCCCGGGCCGACCTGGAACGGCTGGCGGCCGAGCGCAAAAAGACCGAGCGCGACCTGGCCGCGCAGCGGCGCGCGGCCAAAAAGCTGGCCGCCGAGCGCGACCAGCTGGCTAAAAAGGTCGACCGGCTGAGCAAGCTGGCGTCGGCGCCGGCGGCGAAGTCCGGTCAAAGCAAGGGCTCCGCGGCAACCGTGAAAGACATTTCCTTCGAGCACGGCGACCAGCGTTCGAGCGTGGTGATTGCGGTCGACGGCAAGGCCCGGCCGCGGGTCGTGAGCGCCCGCGGGCGCAAGGCCATCGTCGAACTCGACGACACCCGCATCGCGCGCGAGCTCGAGCGCACCCTCGACGCTCGTCGCTTCGGCGGCCCGGTCAAGAGCGTGTCGTCGTTTCGCGACCCGCGCGACCCCGATACGGTTCGCATCGTCGTCGATCTGCAGCGCCCGCTGCGCAACACGATCGAGCGCCGGGACGGTGCCTACTACTGGAGCTTTCACAACGACGGCCGACGGGTAGAGGCGCAACCGGCGCCCAAGCGGCGCGCGCGCCGTCGGGCGCGTACCCCGGTTCGTTCGGCCGTGGGCCTGGGCGCCTCGACGCCCATTACCAATCAGACCGTGGCGCAGAGCTCTCGGCGCCGGAAGGTGTATCGCGGTCGCAAAATCGACCTCGACTTCAAAGACGCCGACATTCACAACCTGCTGCGGCTGCTGGCCGACGTCGGCGGCGTGAACATCATTATCCCGGACGAGATTCGCGCGAACGTCACCGTGCGCCTGCGCAACGTGCCCTGGGACCAGGCGATGGAGGTAATCCTCGCCTCGAAGGGCCTTTGGTACCGGCGCGAGGGCACCCTGATTCGCATCGCGCCCCGCAAGGTGCTCGACGCCGAGGACAAGGCCGAGGCCGAGCGCCTCAAGTCGCTGGCGCAGACCGAGGCTCCCGAGCCGGAGATCTTTACCCTCAACTACGCCCAGGCAAACCTGCTGCGCGCGCAGCTTGCCCCGCTGCTGTCACCGAAGGGCCGCATCGAGGTCGACCTGCGAACCAACTCGCTCATCGTCAACGACATTCGGGCCAACCGCCGGCGCATCATCGAGCTCGTCTCGCGCCTGGACACCCAGACCCCGCAGGTTCAGATCGAGGCGCGCATCGTCGATGCGACGTCGAACTTCAACCGCCAGATCGGTATTCAGTGGGGCGGCAACTTCACCGCCAGCTCGGCGACCGGCAACGCCACGGGGCTTATCTTTCCCAACAGCGTTCGGGTGGGCGGCGCCGCCGACGACGCCCAGACGGCCACGGCCGGCCTCGGCGACAACGTCACGGCGCCGGAGTTCGCGGTCAACCTGCCGGCGGCCATCGGCTCCGGTTCCGGTGGTGGTCTCGGATTCACGTTCGGCTCGGTCGGCGGCAACTTCAACCTCGCCCTGCGTCTGTCGGCCCTCGAGGACCGCGGCTCGGTCCGCATCATCTCGTCGCCGAAGATCACCACCATCAACAACGTCGAGGCGATCATTAGCTCGGGCGTTTCGATCCCGATCTCGGTCATTTCCGCCAACGGCGTTCAGACCCAGTTCGTCAACGCGGACCTGTCGCTGCGGGTCACCCCGTCGGTGTCTCAGCGCGACTGCTCGGTGTCGCTGGCCATCAACCTGACCAACAACCAGGCCGACTTCGCCAACACGGGCGCTCGAGGCGACCCGTCGATCACGCGGTCGGAGGCTCAGACCACCCTGCTGGTCGGCGATGGCGAGACCGTCGTGGTTGGCGGCATCTACACCCGCAACACCGCGTATCAGGTGAGCAAGGTGCCTTTCTTCGGCGACCTGCCCATTATCGGTGCATTCTTCCGCAACCGCACCGAGACCGATGACCGCTCCGAAACCCTCATCTTCATCACGCCCAAGATCACCAACCGCGCGTTCCTGCGCTGCGACCAGTAGTTCCGTGCCGTCGTCTCGCCCGATCGTGCTGGTCGGCTTCATGGCCAGCGGGAAAACGACGGTCGGGGCGCGGCTTGCCGAAGCCCTTTCGCTTCCCTTTGTCGACGTGGACACCGCCATCGAACAAACCGCCGGAAAACCGGTGCCGGCCATCTTCGCCGACGAGGGAGAAGACGGCTTTCGAGCTCGCGAGCGGGCCGCGCTCGACGCGGCGCTCGGCGGCCCGGCTGCGGTGGTCGCGACCGGCGGCGGGGCGCCCTGTCAGCCCGGGGCCATCGACGACATGCGCGAGCGCGGTCGGGTGGTGTTTTTGTCGACGTCCCTCGAGGGGGCGCTGTCCCGCATCGAGGATCCGGCCACTCGCCCGATGCTGGCTCGCCCGCGCGCGGAGCTCGAGGAGCTGTACGACCAACGGCAAACCTTCTACCGCCAGGCGCACCTCGCGGTCGACACCGACGGGCGCGCGATCGAGGAGGTGATTGGCGCCATTGCGGCGGGCCTGTCGGCCCTCGACGACGTCGCCGACGACGCGGTCGCCGCCTCGTCAGTGGTTGGCCTGGGGGAGCGTTCGTACCCGATCGTCGTGGCGCCCGGATCGCTGGCACGCCTGGGCGAAGGCGTGGCGAGCCGACTCGGCCGAACCGGCGCCGCGGCCATCGTGAGCGACGACAACGTCGCGCCCCACTACCTGGCGGCCGCTCGCGCTTCCCTCGAGGCAGCCGGATTCTCCGTCGTCGACCACGTGGTGCCGGCGGGCGAGCCGTCCAAGCAACTGGCGGTGGCCGGCGAGGTCGCAGAGGCGCTGGCCCGCGCCGGCCTCGACCGGGGCTCGGTCGTGGTTGCTCTCGGCGGCGGAGTCGTTGGCGACCTGGCGGGGTTTGTGGCGGCGACTCTGTTTCGCGGGGTCGCGGTCGTGCAGGTGCCGACCACGTTGCTCGCCATGACCGACTCGGCCATCGGGGGAAAGACCGGCGTCGACCTGCCGGCCGGCAAGAACCTGCTCGGCGCGTTTTGGCAGCCGCGGTTGGTTCTGACCGACACCGATACGCTTGCCACCCTGCCCGATCGCGAGCGCCGGGCCGCCATCGGCGAAATGTTCAAATACGGACTGCTCGACAGCGAGCAGCTCTACGACCTGTGCGATCGGGTTGGCCCCGCGGTGTGCACGGGAACCGCGGACCCCGAGGAACAGGCCGAGCTCGTGCGCCGGTGCGCCGCCTACAAGGCGCAAACCGTGAGCCTGGACGAGCGCGAAACCCGCGACCTTCGGGCTCTGCTGAACCTGGGCCACACGGTTGGCCACGCCATCGAGGCCGCTGCCGGCTACGGGTCGCTGCTGCACGGTGAATGCGTAGCCCTGGGCCTGGTGGCCGCGTGCCGCGTGTCGCGCCAGCTCGGGTTGTGTGACGCAGCTCTCGAAGAGCGGGTGGTCGCCAGTCTGCGCCGCTGTGGGCTCGACACTGACCTCGACCCGTGGTTGCGCACCGACGTTCTCGACCGCATGCGCGTGGACAAAAAGCGCGCCGGCTCGAACGTTCGATTCATTGCGTTGCGCGGCGTTGGCGCGCCGGAGATTCGGCTCGTAGAGCTCGACGAATTGATAGAGGGTCTGTGCCAGACCGTTTGATACGATTGGCAGTTGGAGGATAGGCATGCGTCGCTTACAGCAATTGGCTTTGACCGTTTCGATCGCCGCGTTCGCTCTGGGACCCGGGGGATGTACCGACGCGGGGAGCAACCTACTCATCCTCGGCAACCGGGCGCCCGTGGTTCAGAACAACGCCTGCGTCTTCGACACCAACGTTGAAGGCGGCGTGATTGCGGCCGGCTTGTTCGATATCAACTCGCCGTTCCTGTACACGTTCGCGCCGGTGATTCAGAACGCCGCGCCGGGCATCGTCACCGACATCAATCAGGACGTCGTGCTCATCGAGGGCTTCGACATCCAGTACAACTACCTGGGCGGTTTTCTCGACGCGTTGCCCGACGCCCAGCGCGAGATCCTAACGGCCAACAGCGAAACCACGGTGCTGCGAGCCGTGAGCGTGTCGCCCAACGGCGGACTATCGACGGTCATTGTCGACCTGTTCAACGAGCCCATCATCACGGCGCTCAACGCCAGCGGTGTGCTCGCCGGCGGGGCGCGCGCCATCGTCGAAGTCGAAGTGACCGCGTTCGGTACCATCGACGGCGGGACCATCGAGTCCACGCCATTCAAGTACCCCATCACGCTCTGCGAGGGCTGCTACGTGGTCAACCAGGGGCTGTGCACGGCGGATCTGGTTCTGGGCGGCGGTTACCCCTGCGGCGGTTTCCAGGATTTCCCGATTCTGTGTTGCGACAACGCCGGCACCCTGGCGTGCGGCGACGAAGAGTGAGCTCGCGGTTTCGCGGCCCAGCGCTCTCACGACCCGACATAACTGTGTGATATAAGGTCGTCAGGGGACGGCCCCGGGGGAGATCTGTGTTTACCGAGCACCTCAAGAAGGTTGTCGACAACGTCGACGGCAGCACCGCAGCGCTCATTATGGGCCTCGACGGCATCGCCGTAGAGGACTACGCGATCGACAGCGGCGACATTCAGACCATCGGGATGGAGTTTTCGTTCATCCTCACGCAGATCCGAAAGGCGGCGGAAATCCTCGAGATCGGCGGTCTTCGAGAGATTGCCATCAAGGCCGAGCAGCTCACGGTCGCCATTCGCATGCTCAACGACGAGTACTTTCTCGCCGTCACCCTCAAGGCCGACGGCAACCTCGGCAAGGCGCGCTTTTTGATGCGCGTCGTTGCGCCGCGCCTGCTCGACCAGCTCTAGGTCGGCGCGCGAGATCACACCATGGGCGGCAAGGTCGCTACGGGGCGCCGCGTCAACGGCCGGCGAATCCTCGTACTGCACGGGCCCAACCTCAACCTGCTGGGCCAGCGCGACCCGTCGATCTACGGCTCGTCGACCCTGGCGGACATCGACCAGGCGCTCATCGAGCTCGCCGCATCGCGCGGCGCGGCGGTTGAATGCTTTCAGTCCAACATCGAGGGCGAGCTGGTGGACCGCATCCAATCCGCTACCGGCGCCTTCGATGCCATCGTTATCAACCCGGCGGCGTACACCCATACGAGCGTTGCGATTCGCGACGCGCTCGACGCGTGTGGCGTACCCGCCGTCGAAGTCCACCTGTCGAATGTGCACGCGCGCGAAACGTTTCGACACACCTCGTTAACGGCCGCTCGTTGCATCGGTCAAATCTGCGGCTTCGGGCCAAATAGCTACTTGCTGGGTCTGGACGCAGCGCTCGCTCATGTGGAACGGTTGGCGCCGCCCAACTAGGGACGGAGCACCAGTTCCCCATGAGCCCGAAAAAGACTGCTTCTACGGCTTCCAAGGCCAAATCAGCTCGCAAGACGACCGCGCGCAAGACCACTGCTCGCAAGACCGCGGCCAAGAAAACGTCGTCGGCGAAAACGGCGGCCACGAAGAAGGTCACTTCCAAAAAGACCGCCAGCGCGTCGGCGTCGAAGTCCGTTGCCGCCGCGACGGAGTCGGCCGGTGTTGCCGCCGTTGAAGAGACCGTTGCGCTCGTGCGCGGCCTCGCCGAGGTGATCTCGGATCACGGTCTCGCCGAAGTCGAGGTCACGGCCGGCGACACCACGGTCCTTTTGCGCACCGGCGCGTCTGCCTCGGCCGCCGCCGCGACCCAGGTCGTCACCCACGTTCCCGCTCCGGCGGCCGCGGCCGCAGCGCCGGCGGCTCCGGCGGCTGCCCCTGCCGCGGCGGCGGAACCCGCGGCGCCAGCCGAGGATCCGAACGTCAAGACGGTCACGTCTCCGTTCGTCGGCACCTTCTACCGGTCGCCCTCACCCGAGGCCGACGCGTTCGTCGAGGTCGGCGCTCAGGTCAAGGCGGGTGACGTTCTCTGCATCGTCGAGGCCATGAAGCTCATGAACGAGATCGAGGCCGAGCACAGCGGAACGATCAAAGAGATCCTCGTGGACAATGCCCAGGCCGTCGAGTACGGCCAGGCTTTGTTCAAGATCGGCTAGGTCCCCGCGATGTTCGACAAGGTCCTCGTCGCGAACCGGGGCGAGATCGCGCTGCGCATCATTCGCGCGCTTCGCGAGCTCGGCCTTAAGTCGGTTGCCGTGTACTCCGAAGCGGACCGCGACGCGCTGCACGTAAAGTTTGCAGACGAAGCGGTTTGCATCGGTCCGCCGTCACCCAAGCTCAGCTACCTCAACGTCCCGGCCATCATCAGCGCCGCGGAGATCACCGGCGCCAACGCCGTGCATCCCGGCTACGGATTTCTCGCCGAGAACGCGGAATTCGCCGAGGTCTGCGGCAAGTGCAACCTCAAGTGGATCGGTCCGCAACACCACTTGATGGCCCTGATGGGCGACAAGATCAGCGCGCGCGAAGCCATGGAGAAGGCCGGCGTTCCGATTCTGCCGGGCACCGGTATGATCGAGGACGAGCAGCAGCTGTATGCCGCGGCCGAGCGCATCGGTTTTCCGCTCATCCTCAAGGCGGCTGCCGGCGGTGGCGGTCGCGGCATGAAGATCGTCTTCGACAAATCGAAGCTTCTGTCGGAGTGGCACACCGCCCGCACCGAAGCCGAGGTGGGATTCGGCAACCCGGCGGTCTATGCGGAGCGCTTCGTCACCAAGCCCCGCCACATTGAGATGCAGGTGGTTGGGGATACCCACGGCAATTACGCCCAGCTCGGCGAGCGAGAGTGCTCGATTCAGCGCCGACACCAGAAGCTCGTCGAGGAGGCTCCGTCCGCGGTGGCCCTGACTCCGGAGAAGCGGGCGGAGTTCCAGGAGACGGCCCTGCGAGCTGTGGAGTCCCTCGGCTACCAAAGTTTGGGGACCCTCGAGTTCCTCTACGACGAGGACGGCAGCTTCTACTTCATGGAGATGAACACCCGGCTCCAGGTCGAGCACACGGTCACCGAGGAGGTGACCGGCAAGGATCTGGTGCGCGAGCAGGTGCTCATCGCGGCGGGCGAAAAGCTATCAATTACGCCCAAGAACAAGGCGCGCGGTCACTCCATCGAGCTGCGAATCAACGCCGAAGACCCGACCACGTTCGCGCCTTCGCCGGGCGTTATCACCGGGCTGAACATGCCCGGTGGGCGAGGTGTGCGCGTAGATACCCACATCTACGAGGGCTATCGCGTGCCGCCCAACTACGACTCGCTGCTGGCCAAGCTCATCGTGCGCGACGATTCGCGGGCCACGGCCATCGCCAAGCTCCGCCGCTCTCTGCAGGAATTCGTGGTGCTTGGCATCAAAACCAACATCCCGTTCTTCCGCAAACTGGTCGACGATCGAGAGTTCCAGGACGGCGATTTCGACACCGGCTTCGTCGCCCGATTCCTCGAGCGTCAGTAGCCTCGACCAGCGGGGGCGAAAGGCCTCACTACACGGCGTGTGGGAGCCGGCGAACAGCTCCTATTCGTCCAGATTTACAGTAGTTTTGCGGCTTGACCGGATTCTTGGCTGGCCCTAAGCTCAATTATCGCGCGACGTAGACCACGCACTGCCCGGTCGGGGTGGCGCATCCGCAGAAGCCCGCGAGTGAGTACCGCTGCGTAAATACCAATGGCCTTCAACAAATCAAAGGTCATGGACGCGGCGCGCAAGCACGTCGAGAAGGGCCACACCGACAAAGCCATCAAGGAGTACCTGAAGGTCGTCGAGCACGACCCGAAGGACGTCCGCGTGTGGTTGAAGGTCGGCGACCTTTACGCCAAGAAGGGCGCCAAGTCCGAGGCCACCGAGACCTATCTCAAGGTCGCCAAGTTCTACAGCGAACAGGGCTTCTACCTAAAGGCCGTCGCGGTCTACAAGCAGATCCTCAAGCTCGATCCGCGCCTGGTGGAGGTCAATCTCAAGCTCGCCGAGCTCTATCGGCAGCTGGGTTTGATGTCGGACGCGATGCAGCACTTCGAGCACGTTGCGTCCCACTTTCACCGAGAGGGTAAGACCAAAGAAGCGCTGGCCACCATTCGCCAGCTGGTCGACCTCGACCCCGACAACGTCGCCACGCGCATCAAGCTCGCCGAGCTGTACTCGAAAGAGGAGATGGTCGAGGACGCGCTCAAGGAGTTTCGCCACGCGTGCGACTACCTGCGCGAACACAATCGCCAGGACGACTTCATCAAGGTCGCCGAGCGCTTGCTGTGGCACCGGTCCGATGACATTCCGCTGTGCCGCGAGCTGGCGCAGCTGTACCTGCGCCGCAACGACCCGCGGCGCGCGCTGCAGAAGCTGCAGATCTGCTTTAAGTCCGACCCGCGCGACGTCGAGACTCTCGCGCTGTTGGCCCAGGCCTTTCAGGCTCTCGACCAAAAGTCGAAGACGGTGTCGGTGCTCAAAGAGCTCGCTCGCATTCTCGGCGAGAACGGGCAGAGCCGCCAGGCCGAAGAGGTTCACAAGAAGATCCTCGCGTTTGTCCCGGACGACCCCGACTCGCTCGCGGCCCTGGGCCGAGCACCCGCGTCGGCCGCGGCGCCTGCGCCGGCGCCTGAGCCCGCGCCCGCGCCCGCGCCCGCGGCGCGACAGCAAAGCCACGGCCGGGTAGCGACGCCTGCGCCCGCTCCGTCGCCGTCGCCGCGGGTGATTAGCCAGAGCGACGTGCGCCCCAATCGACCGGCGCACGCCAATCCCACCGGTTCGCTGCCGCTGGTGCGCGACGGCGGCGGCAACGGCGCGCCGCCGAGCGACTTCAACTACGACGAAAAGTCCGAGCAGTTCGTCGCCGAGATCGCGATGGACGAGGAGAGTTTCGTCGGCGAGCACAGCGCCACCGGCGAGGCGCACGCCGACGAGATCGTCAAGATCCTCACGGAGAGCGACGTCTACGTGAAGTACGGCCTTGCGCAAAAGGCCATCGACCACATTCGTCGCGTCTTCGACCTCGACCCCGACAACGTCGAGGCGCGCGAGCGCCTCAAGGACATCCTGCGTTCGCTCAACCGCGACGCCGAAGCGGTCGACGAGTTGATTCGGCTGGCCGAAGCGATGGCGCCGCAGGACCCGGATCGGGCGAGCGACTATCTGCGCGAGTTGTTCGAGATCGATCCGCGCAACGAGCGCGCGTTGTCTCTGGCCGATCGGCTCGGTGTCGCCGGCGAGCCGGAGATGGAGATCGTCAACGAGGCGTCGGACTCGGTCGAGGTCGAGCTCGGCCCGGGCCACGTCGCCCCGGTCGACGATGACTTCGAGTTCGACGAGCTCGAGTTCGACGAGCTGAGCTCGGCGGACCTGCAGGGAGACTCGGTCGTCGGTGTCGAGCGACCCGAGAGCGAGTTCGAGTTCGAGCTCGACCAGATCAGCGACGCGCAGCCCGAGGATGAGCCCGTCGCGGCGGCTCCCGACGGCACCCAGGAGGTCGACGTCGGCGGCGTCATCTCGGAACTCGAGCTCGAAGACGACGACGAGCTCGCGTTCGACGACGTCGCGGATCCGCCGCTGCCCGACCCGTCGGGCACCCAGGAGCTGAGCCTCGAAGACCTGGAGTCGGTCGACGAAGAGGTCGAGCCGTTCGACGAGGGCATCTCGCTGGATGCGCCGACGGCGGCGGCCGCCGACCACGCCGACCACGCCGACCACGCGGACCTCGCCGAGCAACCGGCGATGCTGGGCGGCGCAGGGGGCGATGTCGCTCCGCCGATGGATGACCCGGGCCCCGAGCTCGCGGCCGGCTCGGTCGCCAGCGAAAACCCCGCGGGCGACTTCGACGCGGGACCGACGCTGTATCAGCCGGGCCTGGCGGGCATGTTTGGCAGCGACCTGTCGGAGCAGTTTCCCGACGCCGCCGAGCACGTGAGCGACGACGAGCTCCTGGCGCAAACCGCGGCCCCGGAAACCCTGGGTCCCGCCGACCACCCGTCCGAGGAGACCGAGCAAGCGTCCGCTGTCGATACCAGCGCCGAGATCGCGAGCCCGGCCCACGCCACCGGCAGCGCTCTCGAAGAGGAGCTCGACGAGGCCGATTTCTACTTTGCCGAGGGCATGCTCGACGAGGCGCGCGACGCGCTCAACACCCTGCTCGAGCGGTACCCAAACCACCCGCTCATCCTGGCCAAGCTGCAGGACGTGGACGCCATGGCCAACGGCACCATGCCCGAGCCGGATGAGTTCGTGAGCGAGTTCAGCGGCGAGGTCACCGGCGATCTGGGCAACGGTGTGGGCCACGCCGCGGCGGCGGACGATCCGCTAGGCGAGTTCGCGGCTGACCTAGACGCCAGCTTCGACGGACTGACCGAGAACGCCCTCGACGCGGGGGACCTGGCCGTTGAGACCGAAGCGAACAAGCCCGCCGTCATGCTGGAAAAGCCCATCGACGACGCGGACGCCGAGACCCACTTCGACCTCGGTCTGGCCTACAAGGAAATGGGGCTGCTGGACGAGGCGCTCAAGGCCTTCGACAAGGTTTCGAAGACCAGCGCGCGCCCGGTGGAGTGTCGGCTGATGATCGGCCTGTGCCAGCGCGAGATGGGCAACCTGGGCGAGGCGGTCCAGCAGTTCAAGAACGCTCTTTACGTCGACAACATCACCGAGGACGAAAAGCTCGGCCTCTACTACGAGATCGGTTCGACGTACCAGAGCATGAACGACCCGGGTGAGGCGCTGTACTACTTCGAGATGGTCCAGAAGAAGGACCCGGCGTTTCGCGATGTTGGAAAGCTTGTGCCTAGTTTGCAGGCGGCGGTCGGGTCGCAGCAGCCGGGGCCGACGAGCAGCCAGCAGCGCTAGCTAGCGCATCGGCGCTGGTAAAGACTCGTTGCGCATCGGGGCTGCGCGATGGGGGCTGGCCGTGCTCAGGCATACGGTCCGCCGACCGGTCGCGTAGGGCGCAGGACTCCGTGCCGGGCATCGACCTTCTCCCGTGCGGTCCGAACTGCGCGCGGCCAGCCCCCATCGTCTCCGCCCCTTGGTCTCAGGGGTTGGCGTGCGCGGCCCCGAGGGGGAGTTGGGTTTCTGTCGGTGCCGGCCCGTGGGCCGGCAGATTGTTGTTAGTGGTCGCGGCTGCGGGGGGCGTCTAGCAGCCTGTTGGTCGTCGTGTGGCTGTGGGGGCGCGCTTGGTGGTCTCGGCTGCGGGCGGCGTCTAGCAGCCTGTTGGTCATCGTGTGGCGTGTCGGCGTGGGTGGTCTAGCAGCCTGTTGGTCATCGTGTGGGGTGGCGGCGCGCTTGGGGCCGTCGTGGTCGGGTCGTTTGTGGGCTCTCATGGCGCGGGGCTTGGGGCCGAAACGAAAAAGCGCGCGAGGCTCGCTGGTGGGCGGGCCTCGCGCGGGGAGACGTTGCTCGCGTCCCGGCGGTGAGCCGGGGCGCGGCTCAGTGACCGGGGGTGCCGAGTACTTCGGCGGCGCGAAGGACGGCGGCGGCGCGGCGTTTGACGCCGAGGCGCTGGTACAGGCGGAACAGGCGCGATTTGATCGTGCCGACGCGCGTGTCGAGCTCTTTGGCGATCTCCTCGTTCGACAGGCCGCGCCAGAGCAGAACGAGCAGGCGACTGTCGTCTTCGGAGAGCCCCAGGGTCCGGGACATCTGCTCGATGCCGGCGGTGAGGCCGCCGCCCGTGATGTTGAGCTCGAGGACCGCGTCGCGGCCGCGCAGGATGCGAACGCGAGCGCGCAGCACCAGGTCATCGGCCTGCCAGGTGCCCACCACGTGGCGGGCGGTCTCGCGGGCTCGAGCAATCATGGGAGCCAGCTCCGCAACGACCCATTCCGGGAGCGACGCTCCCGACCACGCCAGCATGCGGCGCGAACTTTGGTTCGAATACAGAGGTTGGCACGTCGAGTCGACGACTATGACCCCGGCATCCGCCGTATCCAGCACGGCCTGGAACAGCTCAGACGGAGCAGGGGAAGCGAACGGATGCGTAACAGCCATGCCGCTCCTATGTTCACGCTCCGTGCCAGCTTTGGTTCTAGCGTTGTCGCACACTTGCTCCAGGGGCGACGTGGTGAACGGGTGCCGAACCGGGAAGTCGACCCCCCTGTCGCCCGATGGGCAGCGAAAAAACGGCTCCGCAGGGGGCCCGGCCACGCGTTGACCGACGGCGGCAGCCGGGCCGGCCAGGCCCGCGTCCGCCAACACTATATAGTGGCGCCCCGTGACCGACTCGTGGCCCCTGCACCTGGCCCTGCTGGCGGCGGGCGTCGGTGCCGGCTTTCTCAACACCGTCGCCGGCGGCGGCTCCATGCTGACCCTGCCGGTTCTGATGCTGCTCGGGCTGCCGGCCGACATCGCCAACGGAACCAACCGCCTGTCGGTGGTCAGCCAGGCCCTCACGGGCGTCACCGGCTTTTACCGGGCCGGCAAGCTCGACCGCGGCCATGTAGCGCCGGTGCTGGCGCCTACGATTCTCGGGTCGGCCCTGGGCGCGTACGCCGCGTCGAGCACTCCGGAGCACATCCTCGAGTACACCCTGCTCGGCACCATGATGTCGATGGCGCTGCTGCTGGCGTTGCGACCCGGGGCCGTCACCGCGCCCGAGGGCTCCACGCCGCGCGCCATCGGCCGAACGCCCAGCGCCCTGGCGGGTTTGTTCGTGGCCGGGGTGTACGCGGGGTTCGTTCAGGCGGGGGTCGGCTTCTTGCTGCTCAGCGTGCTCGGAGGACTGCTGCGCTTCGACTTGCTGCGGGCCAACGCTCTCAAGCTGGTATGCGCCCTGGTCTTCGGCGTGGTCGCGCTGAGCGTGTTCGCCCTGGCCAACCAGGTCGCGTGGCTCGAGGCGTCGCTTCTCGCGGCCTACACCGTCATCGGGTCGCTGCTCGGGGTTCGGTTTGCCGTGCGGGTACCGCGGCGCGTGCTGCGCTGGGTCATTTTCACCGCCGTGGTTGCGGTGTGCATCGCCGCCCTCGTGCGCGGCTGAACTTTCGGCGTTCGCGAGCCGTTCTGCTAACGTCCGCCGCTACGTATGCGGCGCACACCTGCCTGTCTCTTCGCTTTGGCGGCCGGCGTTCTCGGTGCCTGCGGCGGCAGCTCGGCCGGCGAGGGCAACCTGCATCGGCCGACCGTCGGCCCCATTCCGGCACAGGTCACCCTCGAGGACACCCCGTTGATGGCCGTCGAGTTCACGGTTGCCGACATCGAAACGCCCGTTGGCGATCTCGTCGTCGCCGCCACGTCGAGCGACCAGGCCCTCGTGCGCGATCAAGACATCACCATCGACGGCGACGGGGCCACGCGAACCCTGACTGTCGTCCCCGTGGCCAACGCCAGCGGCGCCGTTCGCATCGCCGTCTCGGTGAGCGACCCGGACTTCACGGGCAGTCTGTCGTTCGAGCTGGTCATTACGCCGGTCAACGACGCCCCCGACGTGACCGGCCAGCGCTCGGTGGCCACCGACGAAGACGTGGCCTTCGACCTGGTGGCGACCGACCTCGTCATCGACGACCCGGACGACGACGCGTTCGAGCTCGCCGTTGGCGACGGCGACAACTACACGGTGGTTGGCTCGACCATCACGCCGGCGCCAGACTTCTCGGGAACTCTTTCGATTCCGGTGACCGTGAGCGACGGCGAAGCGTCGGCGATGCCCGTGGATGTCGAGGTAACCGTGCGGCCCATCAACGATCCACCGACCATCGACGAGGTGACGGGCGGCCCGTTCGTCACCGACGAAGACGTTGCGCTGACCTTCGAGCCCGGCGACTTCGCGATCTCCGACGTGGACAGCACGGCGTTTACCATCGTGGTCAAAGAGGGCTCAGACTACGCGGCGGATGGAGCGTCGGCCGTGCCGGCGGCTGAGTTCTCCGGCACCCTGTCGGTCTCGGTGGCGATCAGCGACGGCGAGTCGGAGTCCGAGCCCGTGGCCGTGGTGGTCGCGGTGGCCCCGGTCGATGATCCTCCGGTCATCGAGGGCCAGGCGTCGACGCTGTCCTTCGACGAAGACACAAGGTTTTCCATCGAGGTCAACGATCTCGTCGTCACCGACATCGACTCGGCGCCCGACGCTCTGAGCGTCGTGCCCCAAACCGGCGCCAACTACACGGTGGACGGCGCCGAGATTGCGCCGGACCTCGATTTCACCGGAGCGCTGGTGGTCTCGGTGGTGGTCAGCGATGGCGCCGGTGCCAGCGCTCCGTTTGGCGTCGCGGTCGACATCGTGCCCGTCAACGACGCACCGAGGGCCGTCGACGACTCGTACGCCGGCAACGCCGGTACGACCGGCAACGTCGAGCTACGGGTCGACGCCGACCAGGGCCTGCTGCAGAACGACTCCGACGTCGATGGACCGTCGCCGCTGGCGGTGGTCGCGGTGGTCGCGGCGGCAACCGTGAACGGCGGCGCGGTCGACATCGCCGCTGACGGCAGCTTCGCGTACCTGCCGCCGGTTGGCTTTATCGGGGCCGACGAGTTCGAGTACACGGTCTCCGACGGCGTCGACAGCGCGGTGGCAACGGCGTCCATTGAGGTCGCCCTGCCCATGGCCTGGTTCGTCGACAACCGGGCCGGCGCCGGGGGCGATGGCCGCAGCCGCGCCCCGTTCGACAGCCTGGCCGACGCCGAGGCGGTAACGCCGGCGACCGCGGCGGACGAGATTCGGGTCTCGGCCGGCGACGGCACGACCGCGGGCTACGACCAGGGCATTGCGCTCAAGAACGGCCAGCAGCTCATCGGCGACGCGTCCGACGCGTCCGAAGCGCCGAGCCTCACGGCCCCGGCGGGCGCCGCCGTCACGTTGGGCAACGGCAATCGGCTCGAAAACCTCGTGCTCGAAGGCGCCGGTACGATCGACGGCGTGGCCGGGACCAACACGGTTGGACTGGTCATTGCGGGGCTGTCGTTCGACGACGTCGCGGCGGGCGTGCGCCTCGACAGCCCGTCCGACTCGGTGTCTATCGAGGCCGCGTTCGTCGGAACTGCCGGCCCCGCGGTCGCCATCGACGGTGGCACCGCGGCCATCGACGTCGTCGCGAGCTTTGCGGACGCGGCCCTGGGGCTCGCGGTCACCGACGCCCAGAGTGCGGTCACGCTTCAGGCCGGCGGCGAGCTCGACGGCGGGCTGTTCGACATCGGTACGACGGCCGGCGAGGGGCTGTCTTTGCGGGTCACCTGCGATCCGAGTGCAGACCTGGCTGTGTCCGCGGTTTCCCGGGCGACGTTCGCCGGCGTCGGCGCCACGGGCGCCGTCGTCATCGAGGACTGCCCGCTGGATCCCACTGCGGTGCCCGACGCGCTGCTGGACGTCGAGGTGAGCCTGGGCGCCGATCTATGTCTCGACGTGCGCGGCAACGTCGTCACCGGCGCCTCCGCCGGGACGGTCGCCGTCGACGTGCTCGACACCGCAACGCTGTCGTTGCCCGGCTACGCCGGCGGAGCCGCCGATGTCGCGGCGGCGGCGGCGTTCGTCGACGGGCAGAACACCAACACGGCCACCGCCATTGCCGTCGCCGGCACCAGTCCCGGCATTGCCGGCGCGGCCTGCCCCTAGTGACCTGGAACCGGTGTTGTTGGGAAATGTCCGCGTCCCATCCGCGTGATGGCGAGGCGCGGGGAGTTTGGTGGGCCCAAGTGACCGACGAGCCACGACGCTAGCGGCCGGACCCGGAGAGTTCTCCGACGAATACCTGTTCCAGGTCACTAGTGTGACTAGCCCCCCTGGACCGGGCGCTTGACCCAGATCCAGCCTTCGCGCCGGGCTCGCTCCGGATCGTCGGGCACCAGCACGTCGTTGCGCGCGTAGTCGCCCAGGGAAAGCAGACACAGGGCCGCGTCGAACACGTGGTCCGAGGCGACGAGCGCCGGCTGGAGGGCGGCCGGCAGATCCCACTCGGCCGCCAGGCTGTCGAGCAGCGCGGCCCGGGCATCGGCCGCGCCGTCGCCGCGCTTGTAGCCGCGGGTCGCAAGTCGCCGCGCCGCCAGGGTGCCGCCCGGGTACACCTCGAGGGCCTCGATGCCGCGCGGCGGCGTTCCCGGTGTCCAGGCGAGCTCGATGGCCGCCGCGGTCGCGGCGCGCACCCGCTCGAGCAGTGTGAGCGCCGCGTGGGCCGTGCGGGCGATGCGGTCGGCGCCGACGTCCAGGGGCCGTTTGCCGACGGCGGCGGCGACCCGATCGTCGGTCGCGCGGCGGGCCAGCTGGTTGGCCGAGGCCTCGATCGGCCACCCCGCGGTGTGGCTGGCCAGGGCGTCGCCGAGGGCCGCGGGCCAACCGAGGGGGGCGTCGAGCCCGACCAGGCAGGCCGTCGGTTGCTCGGCGACGGCGTCGGCCATCCACTCGACGATTTCGGCCTCGGTGCGGGCGCCCCTCGCCGCGTCCACGGTCAGCCGCCCGTCGTCGTGCATCCAGCCCGCCGCCAGGCCCACGTCGCGCGGGTTGCACGCGCAGTCCACACCGACCAGTCGAGTCTTCGACACCCGGCAAACGTAGCGTTCGCGCGTGGCGACGCCAGGCGAACGGACGGCACCCGGTTCGCGCGCAGCCGCACGTCGGGTCGGCATCGCGCGACACCGAAGACCGGGGTTGGCCGGTTCGGCCCTTAGCGTCCGGGACGCGTCGTAAAGTCGCGCGGCTCGATGGCGATGCGCGGCTTGGTCGGCGCGGACGGCAGACGCCCACCGAGGGCACTCATGGCCGCTTCCACGCCGTCGCCCAGGCCGTAGGCGAAGATGAGCTCGGTCGATTCTCCTGCCGGCAGATCGAGGCGGTAGGCGAGCGAGATGGCCCGGTCGGCGCGGTTGCGGCCGCTGTGCGACACGCCGTCGCCGTGCCAAACGGCGCTGGCCGAGCGGTTGCGAAAGCCGCCGTGAGCTGCGCGCGCCCGGTCGTCGTTGGCCAACAGAGCCATGCGGCTTTCGCTGGCAAAGCCGTCGCCAAACTGCTGCGTCGCTTCGACCATGGCCAGGGCAGAGCCCGGGCGCGGCTGCGCTCGCACCTGGTTGACGGTGTAGTAACTGCCGTGCAGCGACTGGTCGTTGTCCGGGTCGACATTTCGCAGGTAGTAGACGTCTTCGAGATCGGTGTCGGTCCGGTTCTCCAACGTCACGCGCACGACGACATAGCGGCCGTCCACCGGGATCTCGAAGGAGTGGGTAACCCGCACCGGCTCGTCGTCGAAGCGGGTTTGCCACACCGCGGTCGCTTCGGTGTCCGTGCAGCCGACGTGAATCCACTCCCCGGGGAGTTCCATGTGGCCCTGGTTGCGGCTGTTGACCCGCGAGACGCCGGCGACGTCGAGAACCCAGGTCTCTTCCGGCGCGCCGCGCAGCACGAAGTCGCCGCTGGGCGCCTGCCAGCCGGTGTCGACCACGTCGGCAATCAGTCCGGTGACCGGCCGGTCGCTGCTGTGAAAGCTGTCGGGCGCGCGGACGCGGCTGCCGACGGAGGCGCCGGCTCCCAGGCCCATTTCCACGAAGGTCGTGCGCAAAAACGCGTCGTAGTTGCCGGCTCCCAGTCGCGCCTCGCACGCGGGCGGCGCGGGCTCGGGGGCGTCGGCGGCCGCCGGGGCCAGGGCCGGCGTTGGCGCGAACGCCGCCAGGGCGGCAAGCAAGCTGAGGGTGGCGAGACGATTCATGAGACCTGTCGCGCCGCGATTGGGCGCAACAGGGTGAATCGGTCGTGGGCGAATTCCTTAAATCACGTGTCGGCCGAGGTCGTACCGCGCCGCACCGCGGCGACCGCGAGCCCACAGGCGAGGACGAACAAGCCGGCGAAAAACAGGCGAAACGCCCCGCGGCCGGCCAGGTAGTCGTCGGTGGCCCGATACACGGCCAGCATGCCGACCACGCGTCCGTCGCGAGTCTGCAGCGGATCGTAGCGGCTGATGAGGGCGACCCGGCCGTAGGTCTGGCCGCGCACGGTTTCTCCGCGACGCAACACCCGGTTGGCGATGTTGGCCGGCGCCCGGGTGCCCACGTTGCGGCCCCCGCGCACGCGCGCGGTGCTCGCCACGCGCTCGTCGCCGGAAAACAGCGTGCAGTCGAACCCGGTGAGTTCCTTGATCCGATCGACCACGCGCTCGTCGCCTGAAAGTGGCACGCGACCGGCGCGCAAGGTGCCGTCGGCGTCGGCGTCGATAGCGCCGCGTCGATCGATCTCGGCGTGGGCCACAGCGATGGCGGCGTCGGCGCCCTCGAGAGCGCGGTCGACCTGCGCGTTGACGAAACGCTTTTCGACGGCGGCGTAGCCGGCGAGCAGGGCCAGGGCACCGGCGTATATGAACAACCATCGCCGCTTCACGGTGCGGCAGGGTAGCGCACCGGCGCTCGGTATGGGCGCCGCTGTATCGCGGGCCGCCTCGCCGGACGACGAACGGACCGCGCGCTTGCCGCGATGCGCCCCCGATCCGCTCGCCAATCCGCGCTGTGGTGGGCTACCCTCGGCGCGTGAGCACCCGACGCGAATTCCTCGAAAAACTCGCCGGTGCAACCGGCGCCATCGTTCTTTTGCCCGCCGTGACTTCCTGCAAGAAGGAAGAGCCGGCGTCGACGGCCGAGCCGACGCCCGCCGCGGAAGCGCCGTCGGAGCCGGCCGCCGAGCCCGCGCCCGAACCGGCCAAGGAACCCGCTGCCGCGGTTAGCGAGCCGCCCGTGGCCAAGCCCGCCGACTGGGACCCCATTGCCTACAACAAGACCCGGGGCAACGCCGGCGCCATTCCCGAGACCTACCACGCCTCGATCAATGGCCCCGACGGCGACGCCAAGCACCTCGGCAAGCACCTGCCGTTTCAGCCCAAGGTGGAAGGCGGCACCGTGCCCGACGGCTACCTGGCCATCATGTGGGGCGACCCCGACAAGGGCCACGCGCGCCATCCCAACGCCGTACCGGGACCCGACAACAACAACGAAGGCCACTGGTACAACTGGATCAAGATCCGCAAGGCCGAAGAGGGCGAGGCCGAAGAGCTGCAGAGCGCTTACTCGTCGTGGCCGGCTGCCGGCGAGGGCGACAACGGCAAGTACGTGGCTATGGGCGGCGGCGACGTGGCGGCCGACGGCGGCAAGAACACGATCTACCTGGCCGCGTTGCCCAAGGACCTCAAGGCCGGCGACACCATTCGCATCTGGGCGCACTGCCTCACCCACGGCGAGTACGTCGACTTCTTGACCATCGCCTAGCCCGGCGCGAACCAGCACAGTCTCGACGCTGCCCCCGGTCGACATGGTCGGCCGGGGGCTCGTCTTTTTCGGACTCACAGATCTGCGAGCGGCCGGCATGAGCGCTGCGCGACATCGGTAGGCCGGCACGCCCGACGCAGTCGGCGGTTCCACCGACGTCGGCACCAGCCGGCACCTCTAGTGCGCGACGAGCTGCCAGAAGCTGCCGCGCAGTCCGACTGCGGTGAACACCGCTTGCTCCTCGCCGGAGTTGCGCGGCTGCCAGTCGGCGTCCAGGTGGCGTCCGTACCAGCGGGCGGCCAGCGCCTCCATCGTCGGCGCGTCCAACGTTTCGCCCTGGTCTTCGCCGGACGTCTCGAGCCACTGCTCGAGATGGGCTCTCGAAGCGAACCCGAGGGTCGTTCTCTGGGTTCGCCGGATGTCGTCCCACCAGCGCCAGGCCGGCACGACCAGGTAAAACACCGTGGCGGCATCCATGGCCAGGGGAATGCCCGACGAGGCGCACGGGATGGACAGGTCGGCCGCTGTGCCCACCAGCGCCGCGACGCCGAAGCCGCTCAATGGACACGGCGCGTAGTAAGTGGTGCTTTCCGTGCGGATCGAAATCGCCGTGGGCCCGGCCGCAAACGGCAGCGCCTGGGCAATCTCCCCGGCGTCGTCGAGGACCAGGACCTGGGCCTGGGCGAGCGCGGCGAGGCGCAGCGCCACCCATGCCTCGTTCCGGTCGAGCCGCTCGGCCAGCCGTGCCCGACTCGGCAGCCGCCCGGTGCGGCCCACGTGGGTGAAAATGAACCGCCGCACCGCCCGTTCGACATCCCGCATCGCGGCCGTCAGCGTAGCAGGCCGCCGGGCGCTGGCGCTCAGTAGCCTCGGGTGCGGTCGAGGGGAGGCGTTGGTTCGAGCACGGGCGTCGTTCGCTCCTCGGCGTACATGCGCAGGGCGTGGCGACCGGCGGGCGTGGAGCGAAACTCGTCGCACAGCTTTCGCGCCCGGTCCGGCAGCTCGTCGCGGCGAAAGAGGTTGGCGCCGTAGCCTTCTTTCGCGCTCGGCAGGATCAGCGCCGCGGCCAGGCCGGCAAACGTGAGGTCCGCGGCTGAAAACCGGTCGCCCACCAGGTAGCGGCGCCCGGCGAGAACCTCGCCTACGTGGGCAAACTCCTCGCGGGCAACCTCCAGCGAGCTCGCGGCGCTTTCGGCGTTGATGTCCAGAGCCGCCATCATGCGCCGGCGAAACACCGGCAGCAGCGCGCGAAAGGTCGCCGCTTCCACCGGCCCGACGTTGCGGCGCGCCAGGGTTGGCAGCAGCGCGGGGTTGTCGAACAGCAGCGAATACGTCACCCGCCGACCGTGGGGTCCGAGCCGGTCGTGAAGGCGCCGCTCGAGCCGCTCGACTTCCGGGACCGGGTGCAGGTCTTCGCCCGAGGCGGCACAGGCAAAGCGCACGATGTCCGCCGAGTCGGCAAGCCGCTCGCCGTCCGCGGTCACCAACAGGGGCGTGGAGTAGGGCGACGACGCCGCGTCGGCGGCGCCGCGGCCGCGGCCCCCGCTGGCCCGCAGCACCGCCGGCAGGTGAAACATTGGCAGGTGCGGCAGCTCGCGATACGCGATGCGCGCCCGGTCCAGGGCCCACCGCGCCCGCTCGCAATAGTGCGAGAACCGAATCGTGACCAGGCGGTTTTTACGCGCTCTACTGCCGCCGGCCATGCCCCGATTGTAACGGCCGCACTACTTGCCCGGGGGCTTCCAGTTGATCTCGCGGGCGCCTAGTGACCTGGAACAGGTATTCGTCGGATAACTCTCTGGGCTCCTCCACGCGCTAGCGTCGTGGCTCGTCGGTCACTTGGGCCCACCAAACTCCCTCCTCGCGCCTCGCCATCACGCAGATGTGCCGCGGACAGTTCCCAACAAGACCTGTTCCAGGTCACTAGCCAGGCCCGAGAGCGTCGAGGCGGGCGAACGACTCCTCCATGCCGTGCTCCATGCCGGTTTCGAGCATGGCCGCCCGGGTCGCCGCGTCAGGCAGCGTCATGCGCATGGTCATCTGCGTTCCGTCGCCCTCGGCGACGAACGTCGTGACGATGTGGTTGTCGGGGGTCGGATCGGGCATGTGCATGCGTTCGACGTGCACGATGCGGTGCGGCGGCTCCAGCTCGAGAATCTCGCCCGTGATCGCAAAGCCGCCGCCCTGGCCGTCTTTCCACTCGTAGCGAAACGTGCCTCCGGCTGTACCGTCGTTGCGGCACACCGGCATTGTCCAGCCCGGGGGCCCCAGCATCCACTGCTGGATCAGGGCCGGCTCCAGGTGCGCCCGGTACACCCGCTCCGGCGGTGCCGCAAACCGCCGCGTTACCACCACGTACTGGTCGCCCTCGGTTGTCAACGTCAGCTTGCTCATCGGTCGTCTCCTCGCTTACGCGCGCGCTTGCGCGCCCTTTGTCATTCACTCTCTCGAACGTTAGTCGCCGCTCATGCAGGCGCGGGGCTGCCGCCACCCGCGCGGTACGGCAGTCGGCTCACTCGTCACGCGCCAGCAGCGCATCCAGCCGCTCGTAGTTGTGCTCCAGCCCGCGCCGCAACATCGACAGGAACTGCTCCAGCTCCGGCAAGGCCCCGCGCGCCAGTCGGCACGGCCGCTTCGTTCCATCCACCCGCTGCACGATCAACCCGGCGCTCACCAGCACCTTCACGTGCCGCGACACCGCCGGCTGCGAGATCGAAAACGGCGCCCCCAGCTCCGTCACCGTCGCCTCGCCCTCCGCCAACCGGGCCAGCATCGCCCGCCGCGTCGGATCCGCCAGCGCCGCCAACGTCGCGTCCATCTGCACATCTTCTATATACGCTACAGGCTATATAAAGACAAAGCTATTCATTGTCCGACCCGAAAGCACCTTGACTCCCCCATGGATCCCAGTACCTTAAGCCGCTCGCGGGGTTAACTCAGCGGTAGAGTGTCAGCTTCCCAAGCTGAAGGTCGCCGGTTCAAATCCGGTACCCCGCTCCAGGAAAACGGCCGGTTCACGCACAGCGCGACCGGCCGTTTCTTGTTGTGAAGACCAACTCGGGCCCGCGTTAGACGTGCGGCGGTTGTGCGTTCACCCGGTGACGGACTTCCGCTGGAGTAACCTCGCGGTCTCGGAGCCGCGCAGTTTGATGCCGCTGACGCCTGACGAAATACGGGGGATCGAGTTCGATTGGTTCATCCGCGATTCCGCCGGGCACCTGGCGCTCGTTTCGACCGCCGGCTTCGGGCCTGTTCCAACCTCCGTGCTCGCCGTCAGCTCCGAAGAGTCGAGCCCAATCGACCACATCGAGCAACTGGTCGAAGGGGGCCGTGTCATGGGGCAGCCGATCATCGTGGGCAAGGGGCCCGGCGGTTGCCAGGAATGGTGGCTGCTTGCCGAGAGGGGAATCCACGTTTTCGACTGGAGCGGCGACGAGTATCGGCGCGTGCTGCGCCCGCCGCGCTCGGTGGAGGTTTCCGCACTGGAAGACGACCTTGCGAGCAGGCTTGCCTTTGTGGCTGTCTCGTTCGACCTTTCGAATGTAGACCGGTTAGGGGTCGTCGGGTCGCGCGTGGTGGCTTTGCCTCGTCTCAGCTAGCGCGGCATGGCGGACTTCGCGACCTCCAAAACGCATACCCGAAAACGCCCCCATTGCCCGATCAACCTTCGAAAGGCGCGGCGTCGAAGCTCGCTACGACGTGCCGCGGTATTCGTCCGTGCGCCGCAGATTTCGAACGATGGATCGAACGCACGCACTGCTGGCTACGCTGCCTTATCTGCGATACGAGATTTTTTGGATGGACGCTCAAAGGCAACATCAATGCCTTTGGTCGCGATGTGGCTTGCCATCTCCGGCAGCAAGCGCTTGACGAGCTTGCCCCAGCCGAAGCGGAGCAACGTGCGCAGGAGTAAACCTCGCATTCCCTGGAAACCGTCGTGCTCGATGGTTAGCCGCGTACCGCTTTCCAAGCGCTCGAGTTGGTAGCATACCGTTGTATCGTGGCCGTCTCCTTGCCAGGAAAAGCGGATTCGCGTTGGCGCACTGACTTCGAGAACCCGTCCTGTGACACGACCGTCCCAGCTTCCCTGAGGTTCATCCTGGAAGTAGAACTCGTGTCCAACTTCCGGCTCAAAGTCGGTTTCCACCCACCACTGCTCGATTGCGCGGCGGTCAGTAAGCGCGGTCCAGATGGATTCGATGGGATGCGGGTAAACTCTCTCTAGTCGGATTTTCATCTACCAGCCTTTCTGCGAGGGCGTGAATGGAGTCGCGTTCTTTGGCCTTGGTTGTGCTCCGAGTCCAGGTATTCACCTAGCCGGTCGAGTCGCGCCTCCCAGGCCTGCCTGACCCGGTCGGCGAACTCAAGCAGCTCGATCAGTGGCTCGGGCGTGAGTCGGTAGTACACGCGGCGCCCTGTCTTGCGCTGAGCCACTAGACCGGCGTCCCGCAGGACCTTGAGATGCTGAGACAGTGCCGAAGCAGAGACGTCAACCTCCTGCGCGAGGTCGGCGACTGCAACTTCGTCAGTGTGCATGCAGCGCTCAAGGAGTTGCCGACGCACCGGGTTAGCGACAGCCGCGAACAGCGTGTCATTCGACTCGCCCATGAAATTGTTTTAGGATCTGCTAAATTAATTGTCAAGCCCTCCCCTGGTATCCTGCTGTCCCGTTGACGGTTCCCTACAGGAGCGCTAGTTCGACACTTCACAGCAGATTCAGCGTCGGCTACACGACACCGTCAAGCCGAGACGCAAACAGGTTCGGCTCGGCTGAGCTCGCCCCTGGTCTTGCCGCTAGCCACCGAGGGCGGCTTTCGCGGTCAGAGGTGGCAACCGACAGCTTGCCGGCGGCCTCGCGGAGAAACCGCGACAGCGAGGTCCCGCAGCACGTTTGACATGAAGGCAACCGAAGAAGACCTGAAGCAGCTGATTCAAGACAATCAGACGATAAAGCGGCCGGTTCACGCACAGCGTGACCGGCCGTTCGTCCACCGGGGAGCCCTTTGACCAGTCGGAGTTTGGCAGCCGCGGGGAGCGGCCGCGATATGCTGGTCGCGCGCGGCATCTATGTCGCTCGCAGAGAACAACCGTGCTCAATTCTCGTTCGGTCAAGGGCAAGACGCCCCTGGAGATGGTCCAGCTGGCCGTTCGCGACCACGTCTACTTCAAGCTCGTGAGCCGCGAGTTGTCGGACGCGGGACCGTGCAAAGAAGCGGTGCAGTGGCTCGTCGATGCCCACGAGCAAGGCGAGGCCCCGTCCTGGCTCACGGCCCACCTGCTTGGCCAGAACGGCCACGACGCCGGTTATGGGACCGTCAAGCGGATTCTCGAAGCGGGTCCCGGGTCCCTGGCCGAGAGCTACGCGGGACCTTCGCTGGCGCGGATCGATTCTGTGCGAGCTTCGTCGGACCTCGCGGACGTGCTGCTCACTGGCACCACCCGCCGCATTCGCGAAGGCGCTGCGTACGGCCTCGCGGTTCTCAATACCAACAAGGCTCGTGAGGAGATCGTTGACGCGGTTCGCGACAAACGCGTCTCCCAGGCAACCGCTGCAGCGGTCCTCCAACAGTTTCCGGAGATTCAATCCTGGCTTCGCGAGCTTCTAGGGGATGTTGACGAACGCATCGTCAAGGTGTCTCTCTTCATCGTGGAAGCGCTGAAGCCCGACCAACTTGACCCAGAGCTTGTCGATCTGGCGCAAGCTGCGCTCACCGCGACAACGCTGGCTCCGCGTACCCGTGACGCGATCGTTGAGCTGCTCGAAGCGGCAGCGAAACAATGGCTTTGACGGCAGGTGACGACTATCGTAGCGCTGAGAGGCACCGATAGATCGTAATTCACTCAACGCGCGCCGGGGCTTCTGGATCCATGAGGCACGAGATGATCTGTGTCCGATCAGTTCGCAGTCGAGACGTGCGGACGCCGACTGGGCGCACCGGAGACGAAACCAGCGCGCAGGAACTAGCTGACCGTCTACAGCCGCGGGTCCACGGGTTCGCTCTCGAGCGCGAGCACGCCGAAGACGCACTCGTGGACGCGGTAGAGGGGCTCTTTGTCGACGAATCGGTGCAGGGCTTCGAGGCCGAGGGCGAACTCGCGCAGGGCGAGCGAGCGCTTGGCACTGAGTCCGCGGTTGCGCAGGCGCGCGAGGTGCTCGGGGGCCGTGTACTCGGGCCCGTAGATGATGCGCAGGTACTCGCGCCCGCGACACTTGACGGCGGGCTGCACGAGACCGCGGGTGCCGCGGACGAGCCAGTTGAGGGGCTTGACGACCATGCCTTCGCCACCGTCGCCGGTGAGTTCGTCCCACCAGCGGGTGCCGTCGGCGACGCTGTCGGGATTGGTGACGTCGATGATCTTGTAGGGGGTGGCGACGAGCAGGTCGTCGTTGGCGCAGATGCGGGCGATCTGATCCATGTGCCACCGATGGTCGCGGTCGGTGTGGACGTTGCCTTCGGTGGCGAGCAGGTGGAAGGGCGCCAGCTTGTAGTCGTCGAGGCTGGCGACGGGCCAGCAGTACTGCCGGTACGCCTGGGTGAACTGCGCGGCGGCGGCGGCCCGGTCGCGGTGTGCGTCGAGCAGAGCGGCAGTGGCGCCGTTGCGGGTCGCCGAGGTCTCGAGCGCACGCACGGCGCTGGCGAGGCCGTGGCGCGCGGCGGAGCCGACGGCTGCGTACTGCGTTCGCAGTAGCTCCCGGGCTTTGGCCGACCAGGGCATGAGCTCGGCGTCGAGGCACACCCAGCCGGTTTCGAACTGGGCCCAGGTGTTGGCCGCGGTGAGCGCGTCTCGGACGCGGGCCAAAAACGCAGCTTCCAGGGCGGCGTCGTTGAAGAACGGCCGTCCCGTGCGCGTGTAGACTTTTCCGATGCCCTGATCGCCGATGCCGAAGCGCTCGCGAGCAGCGTCCTCTTCCTTGCATACCACCACGATGGCGCGCGAGCCCATGTGCTTTTCCTGGCAGACGACCCGGGGCACGCCCTGACTGCGGAAGTAGGCGAAGGCTTGCTCCGGGTGCTCCAGGTAGTCGCCCCGCGGGCAGGTTTCGGACGGAGACATGGTGGGCGGCAGATAGACGAGCCAGCGCGGGTCGACGGCGAACCGGCTCATGACCTCTAGCGCTGCCGCCGCGTTCTCCGCCCGCACGGTCACGGTGCGGTGGATCCGCGTCGTCACGATGCGTTTGCCCTGCACGTCGCCAATGTCGAGCAGGTCGGCGTGTCCGCGGGGCGAGGGGCCTGCGGCGGCCGCCGCGTCGCTGGCTGGAAAGGGCTTGGCCGGGGCGTAGTACTGACGCGCCGCCTCAACGTCGACGAGCTCCTTTTCCGGGTAGCGCAGGGCGGTGAGCTTGCCGCCGAAAACGCAGCCGGTGTCGATGCAGATGGTGCGGTTGAGCCAGGTGGCCTCGGGCACCGGGGTGTGGCCGTACACCACGTGGGCCTTGCCGCGGTAGTCGGACGCCCAGTCGTAGCGAACCGGCAGCCCGAAGTCGTCGGTCTCCCCGGTGGTTTCACCGTACATCGCGAACTCGCGAACCTTGCCGGACGCGCGGCCCTGCAGGTCTTCGCGCAGGCCGGCGTGGGCCACGACCAGCTTGCCGTCGTCGAGTACGAAGTGGCTCACCAGGCTGTCGATGAATTCGACGACCTGGCCCTTGAACTCGTCGGGTTCGCGGTCGAGTTGCTCCATGGTCTCGGCGAGGCCGTGGGTAAGCCGGACGTCCCGGCCGCGCAGCTTGCGCAGCAGCTTCTTTTCGTGGTTGCCGGGGACGCACAGGGCGTGGCCGGCTTTGACCATTCCCATGACCAGACGCAGGACGCCCGGCGAATCGGGGCCGCGATCGACCAGGTCGCCGACGAAGAACGCGCGCCGGCCCTGTGGCGGAACGACCTGTGGAGACTCACGCCCACCAGACACCCGGTAGCCGAGCTTCGACAGCAAGGCGACCAGCTCGTCGAAGCAACCGTGAATGTCGCCAACGATGTCAAACGGGCCGCGCTCGTCGCGCCGATTGGTCCAAAGGCGCGTGCGCTCGATGTGCAGAGCGTCGATCTCCTCCGGAGTATCGAGCACCGTGATGTTGCGAAAGCCTTCGCGCTTGAGGCCGCGCAGGCCGCGCTTCATTTGCTGTGCCTGCTGTCGGACCACGTGGGGGCCGAACGTCCGGTCGGCCCGACCGGCGTTGCGCGCGTGGCAAAGCTTCGGGTCGAGCTTGAGGGCAATGGCCACGGGCAGGCAGTGGTGTTTGCGCGCCAGCGAAACGAGCGACTTGCGGCCTTCCGGTTGCACGTTGGTCGCGTCGACCACCGTGAGCTTCTGGTTGTGCAGCCGCTTGCCGACGATGTAGTGCAGGACGTCGAAGGCGTCGCCGGTCGCCGACTGGTCGTTCTCGTCGTCGGACACCAGGCCGCGGCAGCGGTCAGACGAAACGACCTCGGTTGCTTTGAAATGCTTGGCGGCGAAGCTCGACTTGCCGCTGCCCGACGGGCCGATCAGCACCACCAGGCAAACTTCGGGAATCTTGACGGTGCTCATCGCGAGAACACTCCCATCTGGGTCGGCGCGCCGACCTCGGCGTCTACCTCGCCAATCGGGGCAAAGCGAACCGCGTAGCCGTGCTCCGCGGCGACACGCTCGGACCACGCCGCGAACTCCGCGCGCGTCCACTCGAACCGGTGATCGCGGTGGCGCAGCTTGCCGGCGGGCAGGTTGTCGAAGCGGACGTTGTACTCGACGTTCGGAGTCGTGATGACGACGGTTTGCGGCCGGGCAAACGAAAAGACCACGCGCTCGAACGCCGGCAGGCGAAAGGCGTCGATGTGTTCGAGTACCTCAACCGCGCACACGGCGTCGTAGCCGCTGAATCGCTGGTCCCGGTAGGTCAGCGAGCCCTGGAACAGGCTCAGTCGCTCGCGCTGCCGCTCCGGCATTCGGTCGAGCTTTAGCCGCTGCGCCGCTACCTCGAGCGCCCGCGGCGACACGTCCACGCCAGCGACGGCCGTGAACGACTTGTCGCGCAGCAAGTGCCCGACCAGACGCCCCTCACCACAGCCCAGGTCGATGACCCGGCGTGCTCCCGCCTCCTTGAGTGTGGCCAACACCGTGCCCATTCGCTGTTCGTTGAGCGAGATTTTGCGTTCGAGCGTTTGCTCCTCGCGTTGCTGCTCTTCGTCGGTGGCGTCTGGATCGACATCGTCGTCGGCCATCAGTCGCTCCAGCGCCTCGCGCGCCAGCCCGCGCTGCCGCTTGAGGTAGCGGTGTGCGATCTCTTCGCGCTCCGGGTGGCCGCGCAGCCATCCTTCGCCTTGCGCGAGCAGCTTTTCCAGCTCGTCGCGGCCCACCCAGTAGTGCTTGCGGTTGTCGAGCACCGGGAGCAGTACGTACAGATGCGACAGGACCTCCGACAGTCGGGCGGTCGTGGACAGCCGCACCTGAAAGTACGCCGACTCGCCCCACTCCTCGAACCGTTCGTCGAGGGTCAGGCGCCGAGCTTCAACCTGGTAGCCAAGCGGCTCGAACAGCCGGCGCACAAACGACTCGCCGCCTCGACACGGCACGACCGACAGCTCGACCTGCAGCGGTATGGCCGTCTGCGCCAGCGCCGGCCGCTCGCGCGAGCTGCCCCTGAGCGCGCTGCCAAATACCTGGGAGATCGCCACGCTCATGAACGACGAGGCCACGTATGGTCGGTCGTTTACGTACTGCGCCAGCGTCCCCTCGACCTTGCTCTGCCGGCGGTCCCGCCCACGCACCAGGCCGACCGGGTCGATATCGAGCAGCAGGCACGCGGTGCATCGGTCGTCGGCGACCTCCGGGTAGAAGACGTGGGCCTTGCCGTAGGACAGTCCGTACGTCTGGCACTTCTCGGGGTGTTTCGACAGCAGGAACCCGAGGTCCCGGGCCGGTGAATGGGTCGTCGAAATCGAAAGCAGCATGGTCGTGGCTCAGGTTCTCAGCAGACTGCATGCCAGTCGGAGACGCCTTGCAAACGGCGGAAATTTCGCCAGTCGGGCTGCGGTTGGCGATGATTTTCGATATGGCCTATTCCCGGGGATAGGGTCGCGTAATGTGGGGTGGCGCGTCTGTGCGCGTTAGGCCGGCAGGCGGCGAAAGTCCAGGCGCAGGACTTCGCGAGGAAGGCCGCTCGTGTTGACCGAGACGGAGTGAAGGCAGCGCGGGTCAAGCAGGATCACGTCGCCGGGGTTGCCGGTGAGTTCGACGACCTGGACCGGGATGCCGTCGACGTCGGTTCCCCGGTTCATGAGGGTGTCGATGCGCTCCGCCGGCGACCCCGGGGAGACGAGGGTTTCGAACCAGGGGTCGGCTTGCGCCAAAAGACCGACGGTCTCGGTGGGGGCGAGCACGCGCAGTTCGTCGGCGGTTACGAGTTCGCGGTTGTCGTCGGCAAACGCGGCCACGAGCGTGGTGTCTTTGCGGCCGTGGGTGTGGGCGAGGCGCTCTGCGCACCGGTGCGAGCCAGAAACGACGACCGTGGCCCCGCCTCCTCGAGGCGATACGGGGGCGAGGAACACGAACGCAAACACCGTCCAGGGGAGAGAGTGCCCGGCGGCCACGGGCTCGTCAGCGTGCCAGCTCTTGTGCGGGACGTTCCATGTCGAGGGGGCACCGGGAAAGCTCAGCAGCGAGTACCAGTCCGGTTTCGCGACCCATCTTGCGTGGCCCAGGGCATCGTGAACCGACTCGCCCAGCGCCGTTTCCAGGGGGGCGAGCACCCCCGACGCTCGCAAGCTGCGCATGACCGGGGTCATGGCCGACAGCCGGCTTCCTCGGCGGTCGCCCGCGGGCTTGTTGTCGTTGGCAAACCAGGACTCCGGGCTTTCCCGACGAATGCCGAACCTCTCGGTGATTTCGCGCCAAAGCCGGCCGCGCGCGCGGCCAACGTCGTCGTCTTCGATGGCTCCGGCGATGCGGAGGAGCCCACGGTTTGCGAATTCGGCGTGCATGTCGGGGTGGCCTGTCTGACCGGCGGAAAGCCAGACGCCATGGTACGCCCACACCGAGATCCGATCTCACATATCGCGGCCGGCAGTCGAAAACTGGTGACCGCCCCCGGCGTGGAGAGCCGAGATAACCCGGCGCGCTCCCCTCTGCCGCGGTCGCCCGTTAGCGAATTTGCCGGGGGTCGTCGAGGAGCTCGAGCTCGCGGGCGGCGCCGAGGCGGGTGAAGACCTCGCGGGCCTGGGCGCGCAGGGCGTGGGCTTCGCGCTTGCCGTCGGCCTGGCCTGACAGCTCGAGGACGCGGGCGCGGGCGGCGGTGGTGCAGGCGAGTTCGAAGGGGTCGGCGTCGGCGGCGAGGGCCTCGGCGCGGGTGAGGAGGTCGAAGGCGACCTCGAACCGGTCGGCGCGGGCGACAATGAGCGCTTTGATGCGCAGCAGGCCGGCTTCGTGCACCGGGTGGGCGCCGAGCTCGCGGTTGAGGGCGAGGCCCTGGTCGACGTACTGCTCGGCAGCTTGCAGGTCGTCCCGAGCGGCGGCGATGCGCGCGGCGAACTGATAGGTCTCGGGCAAAAAACGCCGGGCGCCGACCCGTGCGGCGTCGGCAAAGGCCCGGTCGGCGTGGGCTTTGGCGCGCTCGGCGTTGCCTTTTTCGAGCCAGGCGCGCGCCAGGTTGCTGTCGACGAGCGGGCGCACGGTGAGGGACTGGGTGGCGTGACACAGCGCGAGGGCTTTGCGGCCGTGCTTGAGGGACTCGTCGACGGCGCCGAGGTAGGCGTAGTTGTCGCCGAGGTTGTGGTGCGCGCCCAGGGCGCGACCGACGTCGCCGCGCTCCTTGGCGATGGCCAACACGCGCAGGTTGCACTCGAGGCGCTCGCGCCACAGGCCGGCGCGCAGGTAGTTGCCGCCCAGGCGCGACAGGGCGTTGGCCAGCTCGAGTTTGTGCTCGGTACCCTCGAGCAGATCGACGGCGGTGCGGCTGTAGCGCAGGCCCTCGTCGTTTTTGCCCAGCTCGTATCCGAGGGTGAAGCCGAGGGTGCCGTAGAGCCGGGCGCGCACGCGCGGATCGGCGGTGGCCGCGTCGAGCGGTTGGCCGCCGGGTTCGAGCAGGGCCAGGCCGCGCCGGCAGTGGTCGACGGTTTGCTCGTACTTCGCTTCGACGGCGGCGGTGTTGGCGAGCTTTTGCCACAGCTCGGCCTGGCGCAGCGCGTCGGGCTCGGCGTCGATGGCGCGTCGAAAGGTCGCCGCTGCGGAGCCGGGAGACTCGGCGTGCATGAGAGCGTCGCCGAGCAGAGCGAGCAGCCCGGGGCTCGGCGTGGAGTCGAGTTCCACCGCGCGCGTCAGCGCGCTCGCGGCTTCGCGATAGGCGAAGAGCGACAGGCTGCGTTCGCCGGCGGCGCGGTAGGCGAGCTGCGCCGCCGCGGGGTCGCCGGACCGGTCCAGGTGCTGGGCGCGGGCGGCGAGCACCGTGGGGTCCTGAGCGAGCGGACCGTACTCGGCGTCGATCCACGCGGCCACCCGCGCGTGGGCGGCGGCGCGCCGGGGGGCGGCGACCTGCTCGTAGGCGACTTCGCGGGCGAGCTGGCTGCGAAAGGTGTAGCGCTCGTGGTTGTCCGATTCGTCGGCGGCCGCCGCGCTTCGCGGGATGCGCGCGATGATGCCGCCGGCCTCGAGGCGGGCCAGGCTGGCTTCGCCGTGGACCTCGGAGGTCCCCGACGCGGCCGCGGCGGCGCCGAACCAGAACTCGTGGCCGGCGATGGCGCACGCGTGGGCAAACGCCCGGTCGTCGGCGGGGAGTCGGTCGAAGCGGGCCTGCAGGGCGGCTTCCACCGTTGGCGGCAGGGCGGCCGGCAGCTCGTCGGCCCTTCGGTCGCCGTCGCCGAGGGCAAAGTCGCGGGCCAGCTCCTCGGCGAAGAACGGGTGACCCGAGGCGCGCCCGACGATCTGCGCGACCTGGTCGTCGTTTGCCCGCGGAGCGACGCGTCGAACGATTTCCGCGGCCGCCGCGTCGCTGAGACCGGCTAGCTCGAAATGGCTGCCCTGGTCCCACGGCCGGCCGGACAGCGGCTCGCGGGCAAACGCCACCACGGCAACCGGCAGGTCCTCGAGGTGAAGCGCGACCTCGGCCAAGAAGGCGAGGGACGCGCCGTCCGACCACTGGGCGTCGTCGAGAGCAATGACCACCGGGCGCCGGGTGGCTCGCGCAACCAGCCAGTCCCGGGCCGCGGCAAAGGCCGCGGGTCGGTCGTGCACGCCCGCCCGGGCCGCCGCGTCGAACCAGGTCGGGTCGGCGTTGCGCAAGACCGACAGCGGCGCCACGTCGCCGAGGGGCGTTGCGCGCGCGGCCAGCCAGTCGACCTCGCGGCGGGCCGACAGGCGCTCGCGCAGCTCGGCGCACAGCAGCGTCTTGCCGTAGCCGGCCGGCGCGATTACGCTGCCCCAACGCGCCTGCCGGCGCTCGAAGGCGTGCAGGACCTGCTCGGTCAGCTGCTCGAGCTCGCGGTCGCGGCCCACCATGACCTCGCCAGGGCGGGACCGCTCGTCGTCGGCGAGATCGAGCGCCATGATCCGGCGGCCCTCGTCGTCGGTGCTCGCCGACAGGGAGAATCGCCCGCCGAGCTGCCGCGCGGTCTCGGGCGACAGCAAGACGTCGCCGCGGTCGGCCCGTTGCGCGAGTGCCCGGGCACGGGAGACGGCCGGTCCTTTGCCGGGAGCGACGGCGCCGTCGGCGGCCAGGGCGACCCGATCGGTGGCGATGCCGACCCGGAGCTCGGGCAACACGACCGCGGCGGCGCGGGCGGCGCGGGCGGCGCGGACCGCCTCGTCACCGGGGGCGCGCGGCACGCCGAAAACAGCCGACAGACCCGCGTTGTCGGCGCGCAGCAGCGTGCCGCCCATGTCGACCACGATGCGCTCGACGTACTCGGCCACCCGGGGCTCGGCACCGCCGTCGGCAAACTGGATCTCCAGGGCGGTTGCGACTCGGCTGGGCGCCGGACGCGGCGCGACGTCGGTTTCGCCAGGCAGCGTTCGCAGTTCGGCCAGGGCACCCGTCGCCACCGGCGTGGCCGGTTGGGGAGTGAGCGTGCGGGTCAACGCCGCGCGGCCCGCCCTTGGAACCACGGGCTCCGCGTCGTGCTCGCGGACCGCCTGGGCCCAGCGCTCGCCGAATTCATCGGCGGAGCTGTGGCGGTCGGCCGGGTTCGACGCCATGGCCATGGCGAGCACTTCGTCCAGGGCCCGCCGCGCCGAGCTCGAACCCGTGCGGGTCGTAAGCGCGGGAACCGCGTAGGCGCTTTGGGCCCACTGTCGCGCGTCGTCGAGGGTTTGAACCCCGAAGGGGAGGTGGCCGGCGAGCAGTTCGTAGCCGACCACCGCGCAGGCAAAGACGTCGGCGCGATGGTCGAAGCTTTCGCCGCGCAACACTTCGGGAGCAATGTAGCCAGGCGTGCCGGCGACGACCCCCGTGAGGTCACTGGCGACCCCCGCAATGCCGAAATCGGTCAAGACCGCCCGGTCTCGCTCGAGCAAGACGTTGTCGGGCTTGACGTCGAGGTGAACGACCCCCGCCCGGTGGGCCGCGGTGAGCGCGGAGCTCAACTGAACCATGATGTCCACGCACCGCGCGGCATCGACGTCGCCGGTACCGAGCGCCGAGCGCAGGGTGCAGCCGCGAATTAGCTCCATGGTGACGAACAGCTGCCCGCCGTGCTCGCCCAGGTCGTGCACCCGGCAGACGTTGGGATGCGAGACCCGCCGCGCCATGCGCACTTCGCTGCGAAAGCTGGCGCGCGCCTCGTCGCGCCGGCTCAGCGCGCGGGTGAGGAGCTTGAGGGCAACGTCTTCTTCGAGGTGTTCGTCGAACGCGGAGAACACGACCCCCATGCCGCCGGCGCCCACGCGCGAGCGCACGCGGTAGCGGTTGGCCACCAGCTCTCCCTCGGCGAGGGCCGCCCCATGGCGCGCCTGGCCGCCGTCCCCTCCCGTTGCGGTCATCAGTCCCCGTGGCGATCATAAACGACCGGGGGGCCACAGAGGGGGGCGGCTTTGCCCACTCCCGGGAGTTCGTGGGCCAACCGGCCCGGCGGCCGGCCGTGCGCGATGCCACGGGCGAACCAGCTCGCGCGTCGGGAAACCGGGGATCACGGTCGCCGCAGACGTTGGCTGGATCGCTCTGTCGCGCCTTCAACACGCCGGCGCCCGTATTCGATTTCACGGACGGCGTCGCTGGCGGCACGGCGCATCTCGTGTACGAGGCAGCCGCACACGCGAGCGATGGCCGGTACCGAGCAATCCTTTCCCGCGCAACGCGGCCTCGCTCGCCACTTCGTCGGCGCAACGCGAACGCCTTCCATTCGCGAGTACGGTATCGTTGGCACGAGGCCGTGCTTTCGCAGCTCGGCGAGGAGCCACGGTCCTGCCCGACGAATCACTCAGCAGTCTCGAGTTGCCCGAGACCCAGGCCACGTTGACGGCCGCCGGCGACGGGGCGCGGCCCGTCTCGGTGGGCGACGCACCCGATCGCCTCGAGCGCGGCCAGCGGGTCGATCGCTACGTCGTGGTCGACAAGCTCGGCCAGGGCGGCATGGGGGCGGTCTACAAGGCCTACGACCCCAAGCTCGACCGCGGCATCGCCATCAAGATCGTGCAGGTGCAGGCCGACGGCAGCCGCGACGGCTCCCACCGGCAGAGCCGGCTGCTGCGAGAGGCCCAGGCGCTGGCCCAGCTGTCGCATCCCAACGTCCTGGGCATCTACGACGTCGGCACCTACGAAGACGACATCTTTCTCGCCCTCGAGCTCGTCGAAGGCGACACCCTCGGTGACTGGGTGCGCGACGGGGGCCGCAGCTGGCGAGACATCGTCGAAGCCTACGCGGCGGCCGGCCGCGGCCTCGGCGCCGCCCACAGCGCCGGCATCGTGCATCGCGACTTCAAGCCGAGCAACGTGCTGCGCGGCGATGATGGCCGAGTGCGGGTGCTGGACTTCGGACTGGCTCGCGCCGCCGGCGAGTCGTCCAGTCGCGACCCCATGCTCGACAGCCTGGACGCGACGGGCGACGACCTGTCGATGTCGACGAGCGGCGAGACGGCCGGACATGCGCTCGATGCGCCCATGACCCAGGCGGGGCGCCTCATGGGCACGCCTCGCTACATGTCGCCCGAGCAGTTTGCCGGCACGGAGATCGACGCGCGCTCCGATCAGTTCGGCTTCTGCGCGGCCCTTTACAACGCCCTGTATCGACAGAAGCCCTTTCACGGGCGCACCCTCGGCGAGCTTGAGGCGAGCGTGCGCGCCGGCAAGGTCAAGCCGCCCGCGCGCTCGGGAGTGCCCGCCCGGCTCGGTCGCATCGTCACCCGCGGCCTCGCAGCGGCCCCCGAGGCCCGCTACGCGAGCATGGACGAGCTGGTGCGCGAGCTCGAAGCGGTGCTTGGTCGTCCGCGACGCCTGGTGGCGCTGGCGGCGGCCAGCGCGGTCGCGATCCTGGTGGCGGTGGGGTTTGCCGTGGCCGGAGGGGGCGACCAGCGCGATCCCTGCGCCGACGCATCTGTCGGGCTAGAGCCGCTGTGGTCCGACGACATTCGCGGCGGCGTGGAATCGGCCTTTGCCGGCGTTGGCCGCGCCCACGCCGCTGCGTCGTTCGCCCGCGTCGACCGCCAGATCGGGGCGTTTTCCGGGGCCTGGGATACCGCCAGCGAGGCGGTGTGTCGCGAGACCTACGTCAACAAGCGCCAGTCGGAGGCGCTGTTCGATCTCCGCATGCGCTGCCTTTTGCGCAAGCGCAGCCAGATGGCGTCGCTGGTGCAGGTGTATCGCGAAGACATCAACGCCGACGTGGTCGATAACGCCGTGAGCGCCCTGGCCGGCGTGACGGACCTGACCGAGTGCAACGATGTCGAGCGCCTCACCGCCGCGGCGACCGATGCCCCCGACCCCGCCATCGCCGACCAGGTCAATCGCGAGCTCGAAATCCTGGATCGCGTCGAGGCGCTCTTTCGGGCCGGACGCATCGAGCTCGGTCGGCAAATGGTCGACGAGGTGCACAAGCGCGCCGACGCCCTCGGCTACCCGCGGCTGAGCGCCCGGGCGTTTTGGCTGCAGGGCCGGCTGTTGCAAGAGGCCGGCGAGTTCGTTCCCGCGCGCGATGCGCTGCTCGCAGCCGCCGAGGCGGCTTCCGAGGCCCGCGATCTGGTGACCCTTACCGCGGTGTGGAGCGAGCTTATGTGGGTCGTCAGCTTTCGCCTCGGCGAGCCCGACGTCGGTCTCGCGTACCGGGGCCCGGCTCGCTCGGCGCTCGTCATGGCGGGCAGCCCCCCGCCAGAAGAGGCCCACTTTCACCTTCGCCTCGGCACTGCGTTTCTCGGCCGGGGCGACCAGGCGAAGGCCATCGAACACTATCGGCACGCTGTCGGGATCTACGAGGACCTGCCCGAGCACGCGTTTACGCACGGATTGGCGCACAGCAATCTGGGGACCGCGCTGCAGCGCCAGGGCGACAGCGCCGGGGCCCGGCACCATACCCGGCGCAGCCTCGAAATCTGGCAGGAGGTTCTCGGCGACGAGCACGTGCGCCTGGCGACGGTCCAGAACAACCTGGGCGTGGCCGCGGAAAAGGAGCGCCGCTACGGCGAGGCCCAGCAACACTACCGGCGCGCCATTGCCATCTACCTCGCGAACTACGGGCCCGAGCACCTGGGGACCTTCGAAGTGCGGCACAACCTCGGCGTTGTTCTCACGTTTCTCGGCGACTACGCCGCCGCCGAAAGCGAGCTCGTCGCGGCTCGCGACGCCTTCGAAAAGGCCCTCGGTTCGGAGCACGTCGCCATCGCCATTGCCTCCAAGAACATCGGTCGCCTGTTCGTCACCAGCGGTGACCTGGAGCGGGCGTCGCGGGCCCTGGAGCGCGCGCGGGCGATCCTCACGTCGCGCCCCGGCCAGAGCGTCTTGCGCCTGGGCGAGGTCGACTACCTGGAGGGAACCCTCGAGCAGGCGCGCGGCAACCACCGCGCCGCTCTCGCTTTGTTCGAACGCGCCGAGGCCTCGACGTCAGAGGGCGGCGGCAAAGAGCACGTGCAGAACGCCGACATCCTGACGGCGCGAGGCGTGAGCCTGCGGGCAACCGGGCGCGCGGCCGACGCCGTCGTCGCGCTCGAGCGGGCGCTCGCGGTCCACGAAGCCGCCAATAGCAGCGAGCTCCGTCGGGCCAACACCCGGTTCGAGCTGGCCGCTGCCCTGAGCGCGGCCCGCCGCGCCGCCCGTCGGGCCGCAGCCCTCGCCGACGCCGCCGAGGCGAGCTATCGCGAGGCGGGCGAAGATTGGACGGCGCCCAAGCTCGAGGCCATCGCCGCCTGGCGCGCCGCGACGCCCACGAGCCCGTCTGAGTAGCCGGGCGCCTTCGTGTTCGCGCTTGACAACCAGCGCGCTCGGACGCATGTTCGTCAGCGGCGTTCACAGCGCCGCCTATGACCACCTCCCTCTAGAAGACAGCCCGTTTTCTGCGCTCGTCGCTTGCGACGACGCGCTCTGTTTTCGAATCGAGGTGACGCGTGGTCTCTGCGCTATCGTTGTCGGGGGTGTGCTTCGGCTATGCCGATGAGCCCCTGTTTTCACAGCTGAATATCGGGTTTTCGGCCCGGACCTGGACGGCTCTCGTGGGCCCGAACGGGGCTGGCAAATCGACGCTGCTCAAACTGCTGTCCGGGCAGGTGGCGCCCCGGCGAGGGGCGATCGCGCGCTCGGGCACCGTTGCGCACGTCGACCAGGACTCGGCGACGCCGTCGCGGTCGGTCAACGAACTCGCCGAGGATTGGAGTCGGGCGGCCTGTCGCCTGCGCGCCGACTGGGGCGTCGAGCCGGGCGACGTCGAGCGCTGGACCGGACTGTCGGGTGGCGAGCGGCAGCGGTGGCTGATCGCGGCCGCCTTGCTCTCGGACCCCGACGTGCTGCTGCTCGACGAACCCACCAACCACCTCGATAGCTCGGGGCGCCACGCCCTGGCCGAGCGACTGCGTCGCTACCGGGGGGTGGGGGTAATCGTGTCCCACGACCGGAGCTTTCTCGACGCGCTGGTCGATCGAGTGGCCTGGATCGACGACGGCGTCGTTCGCACGTTCGAAGGCAACTACACCGCGGCTCGCGACGCGCTCGACGCCGAGGACCGGGCTCGTCAACACGCGGCCCAGGAGCAGCGCCGCCAGCGCACGCGGCTCGATCGGGAGATTCGCCATCGTCGGCAGCGTGCCGAGGGCGCCGCGCGCGCCGTCGGGCATCGGAGTCGAATCAAGGGCCCGCGCGACTCGGATGGTCGCTCGGTCGCCCGCCGTGGCCGCGCGGCGCGGGCGGCGCAGAAGCTGGAGCGTTCGATGGCGGCCATGACCAGCCGACTCGAGCAGGCACAGGAGCGCGCCATACGCGCAGAGCGTCGCAGGCCGCGGGCGGTTTCCTTTGCCGCCGCGTCAACCCGCAGCGCAGACTTGCTGCGCGTCGACCTGCGGACCGTGCGTTGCCCGGGCGGCGGCGCCCTGGGCTCGCGGGTTCTCGAGGTCGGCAGGACCACGCGCCTGCGCGTCGAGGGCGACAACGGCAGCGGCAAGACGACCCTCATCAAGGCGCTGGTTCGGAGCTGGGCGAAGGCGCCGGACGAGCTGTTCTACCTGGCCCAGGGCGAGCCAGACCTGCCCGGGCTTTTCGCGCGCATCGACGCGGCCACCGACGACCAGCGCTCGGCCTGGATGACGGCGGCGACCAACCTTGGTCTGTCCGCGCGTGCGTGCGCCGAGCGCGGGCCGTTGTCGCCGGGGCAGGTGCGCAAGCTCGCGCTCGCCGAGGGGCTTTCGCAAGCGCGTACGTGCCTGATCCTCGACGAGCCGACCAACCATCTCGACGCTCCGTCCATCGACCGGCTGCAGCGGGCACTGGTTGGTTATCGGGGCGCCCTCGTTCTCGTCACCCACGACGAAGCGATGGCGGCGGCCGTCGCCGACGAGGAGCTGCGGCTTTGAGCCTTGCCTTCGAAAACCGGGCCGAGCGTACAATGCGCGCATGTCCTTCAAGGCTCGTCCGCTAAAGCCGGTGCAGCGCGTGCGCGCCATCATCGAGCGCTTGCCCGAGACCTCCGAAAAGCTGTCGCACGGCGCGCCGACCTGGTGGGGTGGCAAAAAGACCTTCGCCACGTTTCACGATGGCCACTATCACGACGGGGTTCCGGCCGTGTGGGTCAAGGCGCCTCCGGGCGCACAGGAAGCCCTGGTAAGCGCCCACCCCGAGCGCTTCTACCGCCCGAAATACCTGGGCCCGAGCGGCTGGGTGGGCCTGCGCCTCACCGCAAGCACCGACTGGCGCGAAGTTGAAGCGCTGCTCGTCCAGGGCTACCGCCTCGTCGCGCCCACCCGCGCCCTCGCCCTCCTCGACGCGTCGTGAATCCCTGCTAGCCGACCCGCCGGGCGTTCGCGACGAACGGCGGGGCGGCCTTCGCGGCCACCCGCCTGTTCGTCGTTCTTGCGTGGCAGCGGGGCGAGTTGTTTAGCCGGGCAGGCAGACCGGGTCGTCGTCGGCGGTGCACTCGCCGTCGATGCAGTCGAGGTCGCCGAGGCAGTCGGGGGCGCCGAAGTCGGCGCTGCAGAAGTCGCCCTCGCCGGGGTTTTGTTCACAGACGCCCTCGTTGTTGCAGAAGGCGTACTCGATGCAAAGATCGCTGTCGGGATTGCAGGTGTCGCCGGGCTCGGGCCGCTCGATGCACACGCCGGACACGGGATCGCAGACGTCGGTGAGGAGCTCGCAGGCGACGAAGCCGAGCTCCTGGTCGCACTGTTCGCCCCGGGCGGCGGGGTCGATGCAGGAGCCGACGCCGATGCCGAAGGGGGCGTCACAGGCGAATCCATCGACGCAGCTGCCCAGGCCCTGGCATTCTTCGCCCTCGCCGGCGAGCTCGGTGCAGGTGGCGTCGAGGCCTTCTCGCAGGCAAAACAGCCCGTCCTGGCACAGCGCTTCGCCGCAGTCGCCGCCGGCGCCCACCCGGGCGGGTTCCGGGTCGGTCTGGACGCAGGTGCCGGCCGAGCAGCTCGAGCCGGTGTTGGCTCCGTTGCAGGCGGCGTCGCCGGCACACTCGTCGTCGTCGAAGCACTCGCCGCCCAGCTCGACGAGGCCGGTGACCACGTCGTCGCAAGCTTCGGGCGTACCGAAGCCTCCGAACTCGCCGACGTTGCAAGAAATCTGGCCGCGCAGAGCGTCGAGACACTCCTGGGCGACGGCGCCGTCGAAGGATACTCGCCCGCCGTCGACGGCGTTTTGCGCTTCGGCCAGATCGTCGTCGGTACTCGCCTGGGCGCGGCAGGTTTGAACGTCGGGCAGAAGGCCGCACTCGACCTGAAAGTTGCAGCCAATGGCTTCGCCTTCGGCGAAGAACTCTTCGAGCGAGACGGAATCGTCGCCGCAGCCGACCTGTGCGGCGACGAGCAGGACCGTCAGCGAAACCCCCAGCGTGCGTTTCATGCCGTGATGGTAGCCCGCGCAGGGAACGGGGCGCCCGGGTTGTCGTCACGTAGCCAGGCAAATCCCGGCGGGAGCCGGCACGGCGGGCCAAGAGCCGGCGCGGCGACGCGCGAACCGGGGCACGGCCGCCGGAAAGCTCGGTGCGGATGGCGCAGTCGGACCGAGGTGCTACCAAACCCGGGTGGGCAAGCGGCCGGCACTGGGCAGAATCGCGAGTGGCGACGAGCTTCGCGATTGGTACTGGTTGAAAGAGGAGCTGATCGCCTACTGCCGCAAGCACAAGCTCAAGCAAAGCGGCAGCAAAGCGGAGCTCACCGGGCGCATTGCCAGCTTCATCGACGGCGGCCGGCGCGCGGCGCCTCGGGAAGCGCCCGCCGCGCGGCCCGTGAGTGAGTTCGACTGGGCTCGTGCGTCGCTGACCCCGGAGACGCTCATCACCGATAGCTACACCAACGGCCCCAATACGCGGGCCTTCTTCGTCGACCGCATCGGCAAGCGCTTTCGCTTCAACATCGAGTTCATGCGCTGGATGAAGCAAAACATCGGCAAGACCCTCGCCGATGCGGCCGACGAGTGGCTGGCCATTGAAGCGCGCCGAAAATCCGGACAGAAGTCCGACATCCCCTCGGGCAATCAGTTCAACCAGTACGTGCGGGACTTTTTCGACGCGAATCCCGGTCGCACCATGGCCGAGGCTCGCTCTTGCTGGTTGGCGAAACGAAAGCGCAGGGGCAAGCCCGTCTACGAGGCCAGCGACCTTCGCGTGCTCCGGTAGGCGCGGCCTGCCGTCATCTCGGCCCGGTCACCGGGATAGGCTGGCCGGCGGCAGCCCGATCGCGAGGAAAGGCGAAAAATCGTGTTCAGGCGATCACGCCCGCGGGCGTAGGCTCGTCTGACGTTCGTATGGATGTGTTCGAGGACCATCGGTCGCGGCTCGCGCGCCTTGCCTACCGGCTGCTCGGGAGCGTGGCCGAGGCCGAAGATGTGGTGCAGGACGCCTACTTGCGCTGGCGCACCGTGTCCGACGTGGCCAACCCGGCCGCGTATCTGTCGACCATCGTCACGCGTCTGTGCCTCGATGTACTGAAGTCTTCGCGTTCCAAGCGCGAGCAGTACGTCGGCCAGTGGCTGCCGGAGATCCCGGTCGAACCCGACAGCGCCGGGATGATCGGCGCCCTGGCCAGCGACCTTTCCTACGGTTTCATGGTCATGCTCGAGCGACTGACGCCGGAACAGCGGGCCGTCTACGTTCTTCGCAACGCGTTCGACCTCGACTACCAGAGCATTGCCGAGGCTCTCGGAACGAGCGCCGCCAGCTGTCGCCAGATGATGAAGAACGCGCGCAGCCGCATGGTGGAACCGGCGCGCTTTCGCGGGGACCGAACCGAGTCGCAGGCACTCGCGGAACGCTTTGCCAGCGCCTGCAACGCTCAGGACCTGGATGAGGTCATGGCGATGCTGGCTTCGTCCTGCCGCTTTCAGTCGGACGGGGGCGGCCTGGTTCGTGCCGCACGGCGTCCGGTTCTCGGACCGAGCCGAGTCGGGCGCATGCTGCTCGGCCTTCGTCGCAAGTACGGCCTGCGGCTGAGCTTCGAGGGCCGTACGAGCGGAGCGAGCCCGCTGCTGCGGGTCGAGGCGCAGGGGCTGGTGGGCATGGCCGCGCTGGATGTCGACGGCGCTGGAGCCATCACCGGCGTCTTTTTGCAGTGGAATCCAGACAAGATCGCACCGGTCCGATCACACGGGGCGTGAGTCGGTCGTCTCCTTGTTGAAGAAAGGAATTCGACCGTGAACCAACGACTCCCCCTGTCATCGTTTCCCAAGCCCGCTCTCGACGGGCTGTCCACCATCGAAGGCTACTTAAAAGGCGTTTTCGAGCGAGGTTTTCTCGAGCTGGTAAAGCTGCGCGCGTCGCAGCTCAACGGCTGCGCGTTTTGCATCGAGATGCACTACCAGGAAGCCCGCGCCGCCGGCGAAAGCGAAAAACGACTGTACAGTCTCGCCACCTGGCGCGAGGCGCCGTACTACAGCGACCGCGAGCGGGCCGCGCTCGCCTGGACCGAGGCGGTCACGGAGCTTGCCGGCGGCGTCGACGAGTCGCTCTGGATGCAGGTGCGCGAGCACCTCGATGAAGCCGCCATTGCAAACCTGACCATTGCCGTCATCGCGATCAATGCGTGGAACCGATGGAACGTCGCCATGCGAACCGAAGTCGGCAACTACCAGGTCGGAATGTTCGGCTAGCGGAACGTCGCCCTTCGGAAGTCCCCGACGTCGACGTTCCCAGGCTGTCGTCGCGGCGGCTGCAACCGTGCAGTCCCGGACTGCAAAGGCTCGTCTGGTGCGCGGTCGTCGAACGCTTATCTTGCCTGGGAGGCACCTGAGACGGCGGAGGACGGCTATGCCCTCGCCGGTCAGGTGTTTGGCTAACGCGGGAGAACTCTCATGAGAATTACGCGAGAAACCGTGGTGGAGGCGTCTGCCGACTTCATTTGGACCGTTCTGGGACCTCGGTACGCCGAAGCCGACAAATGGGCGAGCTCGGTCCAGCGATCCTCGGGGCTCGGAGCGCCGGCGGTTGGGGCCGCGGCCGGGGCGCCCTGCACGGGCCGCGTCTGCGAGACGCAGCTCGGTCGCTTTGAAGAAACCATCGAGCGCTACGACGAGGCGAACCGCGAAATCGCCTACAGCGCGCGGGGCGAAAAGATGCCGTTCTTCGTCCGGCGGCTGGTCAACCACTGGAAGGTCGTACCCGATGGTCCGGGCCGCAGCCGCGTGCAGATGGAACTCGTCGTCACGCTGGCGTTTCCCTTCAACCTGCTCATGGCGTTGCCGATGCGGCTGCAGATGGGAGGAGTGCTCCGAAAGGCGCATGAAGAGCTCAAGTACTTCGTCGAAAACGACGAAACCCCGCATCCTCGAAAACTCCAGGCTCAGCGCGAGCTAGCCTCCGTCGGCGTTGCGTGAGCGCTGGCGGTCGCTCGTCGATGGCGACTAGCCGGCGAGCGCCACGGCCAGCGTATCGGTGTCATAGTGCTCGACGAAGCGGGTGACCTTGCCGTCGGCGAGGGTGAATTCGTGCACCCAGGCGCTGTCGACGACGCGCCGGGTTTTGCGGGTGCACAGGCGCTCGTGGCCGACGACAATCACCCGCTCGGCGCCGTCGGAAACAAAGCGCGCGGGCTCGTATTGCTGGATCTCAACGGCCTCGGCGAGAGTGTTCATCATCTCGCCGAAGGCCTCTTTTCCGCGCCAGGTGCCGGCCCAGGGAATGTGGCGCCGGCTGCCGGGAGCGACCGCTTCGACCCCGTCGTCGAGGGTGGCAAAGAACGCCTCCATGTCGCCGGCGGCGATGCGTGCGTAAAAGGCCTGGACGGTATCGAGATTGGATTGGGGCATGTTGGTTCCTTTCGACGGGAAATCTATGCCGGGAGCCGGCTGTCGAAAACGCACAAAAGGTCCCAATGGCTGTGCAAGAATTCACAGATGAACTGGAGCGACCTGGTCTACGCCCTGGCCCTCGGTCGGGCCGAGACGCTCTCGGCGGCGGCGCGAGAGCTTCGCGTCGATCACGCGACGGTCGCCCGGCGGGTTGCGCGCCTCGAGGATGAACTTGGCGCGTCCTTGTTCGAAAAGACGCCCGACGGCTACCGGGCGACCCACGCCGGGCGGGTGTTGCTCGAAGCGGGACGCGATGTCGAGGACCGGCTGGCGACCATGCGCCTCGATCTCGAGCAGCACACCGCCCCGACCTCGGGGCCGGTCCGTATTACGGCGCTCGAGACGTTCTTCTCGGCGGTTCTCGAGCCGCGCCTGCCGGAGTTTCGCGACCGCTACCCGGACATCGAGCTCACTCTCGACGACAGCGCGACCTACCGCGACCTGTCTCGCAAGGAGGCGGAGATTGCGGTGCGCAGCCCGAAGCCCAAGCAGCCCAATCTCGTCTGTCGGCGAGCGTTTCGGGTCGGCAGCGCGCTCTACGCGTCGCGCGACTACGTCGATCGATTCGGTCTGCCGAGTCCGCTCTCGGAGACCGCAGGGCATTTCGTGGTGCGGTACGCGACGGAGCTTGACTGGGTTCCCGAGGAAACGTGGATCGACAAGAATCTGCGCGGGTTTCGAGTACCGGCCCGCGCCTGCTCGATGCAGCAGTCGCTCGACCTGGTTACGGCGGGCGTTGGTATCGGGTTTATCGAGTGTCTCTCGGGCGACCGAGACCCCAACCTGGTGCGCGTGCCGGGTTCTCCGGTCAAGAGCTACACCTACTGGCTGGTGGTGCACGAAGAGGCTTACAAGGCCCCTCGAGTGCAGGCGGTCCTCGGGTTCCTCAACGAGCTATGCCGCGAGTTTGAGCCCCGATACCGCGGCCGGGCGCCGTAGCGATCGCCTGCGGGCGGGCGCGAATCGCGGACCAGACAATGAGGGCGTCGATTAGATGTTCGACGACGGTGAAGGCGGCCCCGTAGTGGTTTGGATCCCAGTAGGACACCGGACTCGCAAAGCGCAGGGTCCACTCGAACGGAAACAGCAGCAGCGGTCCGTCATCGACGTGGGTGACGATGTCGGTCGCCGAGTGCAGGGCCGCGCCGAGGGCGAACCACCAGGCTCGGTGCGCCCACGACACGCCTTGGCGGTCGAGATGCCGCAGGCCGACCAGAGCGCCGCCCAAGAGCAGGGGGGCGTGCAGCAGGTTGTGCCCGGTGATCCACACCGGGTGGGTTCGGTAGAGGGTATCGAAGTACGTCAGAACCTCCGCGTCGGGCGCGAGCTCGAGCGGCCGAAAACACACGAAGTAGCCGAGAGCCAGGGCGACAAGCGCGACGTCAGGGGCCAGCGCGCCGAGCAGAAAGTAGCGGCGGGACACGGCGACGTTGCGGGCGCTCAAGGCTCGCTGGGCGGCCCACGCCAGCACTACGTGTGAATAAGTCCGCATACGACAATCCACAGATAGAGGCCGAGCAGCAGCGCCAGGCGAACGGCGAGGGGAGATATCAGCGTTTTCACGGTGGCTCCTGGGGCTCCGTCGCGCAGGGGCGGGTTAGCGCCGCCTGGCAACCAGGTAGGGGTTCATGCGTTTGGCGTCGAAGTACGCGCTGTGCTCGACGTCGAAGCCGGCTCGGTCCAGCGCGTGGACCAGTTCGTCGCGACCGAGGCGCGCGACCGGCGGCGCGATGCCGAGCCAGGTGAGTGCCCGGACGAACAGTCCCAGCAGCGGCGAGCGGTGCTTGAGGCACACGGTCTTGGAGAGGAACAGGCCGCCCGGTCGCAGCTGGGAGTGCACCGAGGCGAGAACGCCGGGCAGGTCGCTCACCAGGTGGAGCAGGCTGAACGCCAGCACCGCTTCGAAGGGCGCTCCGTCGACGGGAGCGTCGGCCCGCTGGGTGACGAAGGAGACGTTGGTCGGAGCGTCGTCGGACTCGAGCTTGGCCCGGGCGATCTGCATCATGCCGGGGGAGCTGTCGGTCGCGACGATGCTCGACACGCCCGGCGCCAACAGGAGGGCCGTGCTGCCGGTGCCGCAGCCCAACTCCAAAACCCGATCCTGGCTCCGGAGCCGACTGCGAACGTCGCGCAGGGTCGATTCGTAAGCTGCCGGATTCGCGATGGGTTTGGCCGCGTAGCCGGGGGCTTGCTTGTCCCAGAACTGTTCTGCCGTCATGGAGAGCAGCCTAGCTATGCGCCCATGAAGTAGCGATTGCCCAAAATCGTGGGTCTGATATACGCAGATGAGTGAACTGGAAGTCGATCTCGTTCGATTGGAACCAGGTGCGGGCGTTCCTGGCGACGGTGGAGGAAGGGTCGTTTAGCAGCGCCGCTCGGGCCCTCGACTCGACGCAGCCCACCGTCGGCCGGCAGGTGACGGGGCTCGAGGAGGCGCTGGGGGTGACGTTGTTCGAGCGCACCGTGCGCGGCCCGCTGTTGACCGCGGCCGGCAACGAGCTTCTCGATCACGTTCGCGACATGGGCCAGGCCGCCACGTTGATCTCGCTGGTGGCCTCGGGCCAGGCCCAGGACGTGTCGGGGCAGGTACTGGTGACCTCGAGCGACCTCATGGCGGCGACCGTGCTGCCCCCGATCGTCGTGGAGATTCACGCGTCGTCGCCCGGCATTCAAGTCGGGTTGGTGGCATCGAATCAGATGCTGGACCTAGCGAGGCGCGAGGCGGACATCGCCATACGGCACGTGCGGCCGTCTCAGCCCGAACTGTTCGCGCGCCACATCGGAGACTTTCGAGCGAACTACTACGCGGCCCGCGCCTATCTCGACCGACGCGGCCGTCCCCGGTCTGTGCAGGACCTCGCCGAGCACGCCTTCGTCGGCACCTCGGACGTCGGTCGCATGGTGGAGGTCTATCGCTCGCACGGAATTCCGGCGCGGCCCGAGAACGTCGTTTCGTTTAGCGACAGCGGCGCGGCCATGTGGGAGCTGGCTCGCGTGGGCATGGGCGTTTGCCTGCTGCCCGAGGGCCTGTGCGAGGCCGATGAGACCATGGAGAAGGTGCTGCCAAACGCGCCGTCTCAGGAATACCCGGTGTGGTTGGTGACCCACCGGGAGCTGCGTACCAACCGTCGAATACGCGTCGTGTACGACGCTCTGGCTCGGGGCCTGTCCGTCTACGCGTAGGGGGCGTTCGCTCGAGGCGCGCGGCGGTTCAGGTCGCGGCCTGGTCTTCGCGCTTGAGGCTGCCGTCGATGAGGAAGGGGCCGAAGGGCAAAAACGCCGCCAGCATGATCAGCGCTGGCCGCTTGTGGCCCCAGTTGCTGGCCTCGCTGGCGCGCTGCACCGCGACCATAAGGGCGACGAACAGAACCCCGTGCGCCCAGCCCGCGATCTTTACGGCCATGGGAATGTCGGCCAGGTACTTGAGCGGCATGGCGACGCCGAGCAACAGCAGGAACGACACGCCCTCGACGAGACCGATCAATCGCACGCGGCCAATGGGTCGACTCCACACCCCGTCATGGTAGTGCGAAAACGCGGCCGCGCACCCCGTCGGGCGCGGCGCGAGACCTGAATGAAAAAGGGAAGCCCGGACAGACCGGGCTTCCCTGGATTTTGCGCTCGTGGGCTTCGCCGCGAGGCCGCTAGCGGCGTCGGAACGGGCGCCGGATGACCACGGCCAGCAGCATCAGCACCAGGGCTGCGGGGACAGAGCCCGGAGCCGGGGCGGCTGTGATCGAGCAGCCGCCGCCGTCGTCGTCGTCCGGGTCGGGCTCGTCGACTTCGGTCTCGCAGGTGGCCGAGCAGCCGTCGCCGTTGTCGGTGTTGCCGTCGTCGCACTGCTCGCCGGCGTCGGTTTCGCCGTCGCCGCAGAACGGCTCGATGGTGCAGTTGGCGGCGCAGCCGTCGCCGGCGTCGGTGTTGCCGTCGTCGCATTCTTCACCCTCGAACTCGTTGAGGGTGCCGTCGCCGCACACGGGATCGACAAAGGACACGATGCACAGGTCGTCGATGTTCCAGCCGCCAAAGTTCAGGCGGTCGTCGGTGGCCAGCCCGAATTCGATGGTCGCGGAGTCGCCGCCGGCGAGGGTGTCGGTCAGCTCGATGCTGACGAAGCGCCACTGGGAATCGATGTGGTCGTCGTCTTCGTCGTTGACGAACAGGTCGGTGTCGTTGACCCGCACGGTGGCGAAGTCGGACTCGGCGTCTTCGACGCTGAGCCAGCGGCGGTACCACAGGTGAACGTTGTCGTAGCCGGACAGTCCGTCCACGGTGAGGGTGGCGGTGTCGCCGGCGATGTCGCTGACGTACTCGGCGCCCAGTGAGTTACCGAGGATGCGCGTACCCGAGAACGCTTCGCCCGGGTCGAAGGTGCTCGCCACGGCCTCGCCAACCTCGAACGACGAGCCGTCGTTGAACACGAAGCCGCCGTTGTCACTCTCGAAGTCGGTGCAGTAGATCTCTTCGACGCTGCCGAACGCCAGGGTGAAGAAGGGCTCGGTGTTGTGCTCGGGCAGGCGCTGGGACGAGCCGTCATCTCGACTCACGCCGACCGAGGCGTCGAGGATGGTGCCGTTTGGCAGCGCCGGGAACGAACCCGCGAAGTCCGATTCGCCGCGCTCGAGCTGGAAGAACTTGGGCGTCGGGTTGCCGCGCACGTTGTAGCGCACGGACATGCCGGAGATGCGATTGGTGTACTCGTCGCAGACCGCCTCGGGCAGGTTCGTGGGAACGCTGACGTCCGGACCGTCGAACACCGGCGCGTCGAAGGTCTCCTTGGTCGCGATGCAGGCGCAGTTCGACGGGCGGTCGAAGCCGTCGGCTACCGGCAGGCCGCCACCGGCGTCGCCCGCGTCGATGCCGATGCCCATGACGGCGAACGCATCCCAGATCTCACACAGGTCTTCATCGCCGTTGATCTCGCGGGCGGTGAGCAAGATGGCGTCGCGGGCATCGGTGAACGAAGGGTTGCACGCGGTTTGTTTGAACGCTTCGTTGACGTAGAGCATGGCGCGCTGATTGCCCGAGCCGCCCGTCGCGTTGCGGATGTCCGGGTCGAAGCCGTGCTTGTCGATGAGCGCCCAGGTCATGATCCAGAGGGCCTGGCCGAACTTTTCGCCGGTGGCGTGGGGCTGGCCGTTGGCCGCGTTGATGTCCGAGTAGACGTGCGGGTTGACCTCGCGGTTGGTCGTGTAGGGGAACGAGCGAATGCCGACCTCGTCGCCAAAGCCCCAGTCGCCGATGACCGCGCCTGCCGGCCCTGTGTCGGTAGCCTTGAGCGTGTACCAGTAGCCGAGGAAGTCGGAGATGCCCTCGCCGAACTGCTGGGGATTGCCCAGGCAGCTCGAGTTGCTCGGTCCGCCAACCTGGCGGGTCGACACGCCGTGGCCATACTCGTGGGCGATGATGACCGTGGAGAAGTCGCCGTCGCGCAGGGGGGCACCCGGGGCGCGGTTGGTGTCCCACAAGTACATTTGCATCTGCGGCGCCTGGCCGTCGGGCGGCGTAAAGAAGTTGGCGTTGTTGCGGAAGCGGCTCAGGTCGGTTTCGTCGCGACCGTCCTGTGCTTCGGCTCGAACGGCATCGCCGTCGAGGCCTCCGTTGCCAAAGTTGTCGTTCTGAAACGAGCCGGCGGCTTCGTCGAAGCCGTACTGGTACTGCACGTCGTGAACGAGGTTGTTCCAGTAAAAGAGGTTGGCGACCGAGGCGTCCTCGTAGGCATCGGGAGCCTGAGCGAGGTCGAGGGGAAAATCGCAGTCGAGCTCGGCGCCGCAGTCGGCGTATTGCCCCGACTCGTCGGCGGGGGCGGGCCCGTCGATGTTGAGAGGTTCGACGTAGGCGTCGACGTTGTTGCCGCGGGTAAGGGTGGTGCCCGCGTTGAACCAGCCGCTCGGCGACGCCGTGGGATCGGCGGGGTCCGTAACGATGCCGCGTTCGCCGTCGTCGGGGTTCTCGATGGGCTCCGGGTAGACGTTGTAGCGGTCGCCGTGAATCCAGTCGACCCGGCTCCAGACGTCGCCGGACACGGCGTCGATGGTCATGTCGTAGGCGTGCTGGCCGTCCGGGGTGCGTACGCGCAGATTGTGGACCAGCCGTACTTTGCCGGGCGCGACCGCCTGAAGAGCCAGCCGGACGACAACGGGGTTCACCGACAGGTCCGGGGCCGATACCGTCGCGTTCGCGCCGGGCGCAAAGCCGCGCTCGACAAGGACCGCCGGCGACCGAAGCTCGACACCCAGGTGCGATGCCGCAGCGCGCACCGCGGTTACCGCAGCCAGCCGGGGCTGCAGCGTGTTGACCGTACCGGCCAGGTTGCGCGCAAAGCCGTTGTTGGCGCTGATCACCCGGCCGTCGCGGTTGACGTGTACCTGCAGCTGGCCGCCCCACACGGGCAGCCCGGCGTGGGTCTGGCGAAAGTAGAAGTGGGTCGCGCCGGTGATGCGCGAGTAGACCCGGTCCGTTAACTCCATGCCGGTCAGGTCGGCGGCGTCGACGCCCAGCAGGTCGGCGTTGGCAAAGGCGAAGTTGCGAGCGATGTCGGCGGGCGCGCTGTGCGACGGCGCGGTGAGGTAGCCATCGAACGAGCTCAGGGTTTTGGTGGCGAGCGTAAAGCGGTCGACGGTCGCCCGCGCGCTGGCCAGACCGAGACGGTCGGCGGCGTCGGCCGAGCGAGCCTGCGACAGGTCGCGCAACGCGCCGATGGCGACGTTGGTTCGCAACTCGAGGTTGCCCTCGACCAGCGAACGCGTCGGCATCGGGGCCGACGGGTCGTCATCGACGGGGCCGGCCGGCAGGTTCCGGTCGGTTGGTTGCGAGCATCCGCCCGCAAAGGCCACGGTCATCCACAGCGCCGCGCGGTGCGCCGACTTCGTAAGCTTCATGTACGGCTCCTCGGGCCGGCAGGGGGGGCCGGCGTGGCGTAAACATACCCGGTACTTACCGAGAGGCCACGCGTGAAATTGCAAGCCGGTGAAAAACGGTGGGGCTCGCGGTAGCCCTAACGGGTCGTTCCGTCCAAAGGGGTTAAGTCGCTTTGCCGTTCTGCAGCCGCCACGGGGTGACCGTCTGCCCGTAACCGACCGGTACCCGGGCCCGGCGCCGACCCGCCGATAGCCTGAGACCATGCTGATGCGCTGGGTGGTGGCGGTTTGGATGGTGGGAGTTGGGTGCACACCGTCGTGGCGCCGCGGCCATCGGTCGGCGATCACGTTCTGAGGCGTGCCCGGTGCCCGGTGCCCGGTGCGAGGCGCGCACCGGGCACACTGGGCGCGCTGCCAGGGACACCCCCTAGCGCGGCGCCGTAAGCCCGGTCTCGATCACGGGCAGGATGCACTCGACGAACGGCTCGCACGCGTCGGCCTGGAGACACCGGTCGCTGTCTTGCTCGGCCTGGGCGAGAAGCGCGGCCGGCGCGCTGGCCCGCATCTGATCGCACGTGGCGGCAATGCTCTCGTCGGTGGAGTCGCTCGCGAACTCCTCCTCGGCCACAGCCAGCAGGGCGTCGCGCCCCTCGGTCGCGTCGGCCTCGGCGATTCCGGGGGGGACGTCCAGCCGGACACGCAGGTCGACCAAGGCGGGCAAGAACACGTCCTGGCAGTCGCGCTGGCGCGCGAAGGTTGCTTCGCAGGTGCCGTATGCTGGGCCATCGCCGGGGTTGGCGCCGTCGGCGGAGGCGGCGGCCGCCGCAGGCGCCGGCTGGGCGGGGGACGCCGGGGCCGGCGATTCGCTGCCGGCGCACGCGGCTGCCAGCAGGGAGAAACCGAGAACGATCATTGAGTCACGCACAGAGAGGTCCTTTCGTTTGCAAGGGCATCCGGGGGACGCCCGAACGGGTTCGACAAGGACAACGCGCACTCGAGCCCGGCGTGACGCAAAAAAGCGCGGGAGCGCCAAGCCCCGGGCGTGGCGCGTGTCACGCGGCGCGCCGCGTGGGCCCGAGCGTCGAGCGGACCGCGCCACGAGATTCTTTTTCGGGCCTGGCGATGTTGTGACGCCGGCCGGTCGGTCGCTTGGTTTGCGTCGGGCAAGGGGTCGAGGAGGCCTTGCCGCGGTGGCAGCTCGACGCAACCGGGGCCGGCCAGGGAGCCGGCAGCAGGAGAAGAACAATGACGAAGACGATCAAGAACACCGTTGGGGCATTCATGATGGCGGGACTGCTGGCGGGCATCTGCGCCCTGGCGGCGCCGGCCGCCGAAGCGCGTAGCGAAGCGGCCATTGGTGGCAACCCCACCATCGGTTCGACCAGCAACTGCTTCAACGAAGATCATGGCGGCGTGCGCAGCGTGTGCAGCGGCTGGCGTCGGTGGGCCCTTCCGGTGACGCTGGACAACAACCACCACATCACCATTCGCGTGCGCGCGCGGGGCGTCAACGGAACGGCGCGATTCGTTCAGTGTCAGGCGTGGACCATCGACGGCAATGGCAACAACGTCCGTTCGAGCTCGTCGCGCAACACCGTGCGCCACGATGGCGTCACCGAGGAAGTTGCCGTGGGCGTGAGCCCGCACGGATTTGGTGGCACCTACGCCCTGTGCTGGATGCAGGAGGGCACGCTGCTCCGGAGCTTCCACTACTAGTCGGGGAGTGCCCCGAGTCTCGTTCCCCGAGGAGAAGACGATGAAACTTGCCAATGCACTTCTGGTGGCCGCCGGACTGGGTCTGTCGGTCGTTGTATGGAGCCTCGTCCAGGCCTCGGGGAACGAGGTCTCGGTCCCACGAGATCTCGCCGCCGACGCCGACCGCGTGGCGGATCTCGAGGACCGCGTTGAACGCCTGTCGCGCTCGGCGCAAAGCGCGCACGCTCGGGTCAATCGGCTCGCCAGTCGCGGGGCGCCGCCGCCGCGAGGGGAGGACCCGGCCAGACCGGTTTCCGAGGACGAGGAGCGGCCCGACGGCGACACCGAAACCGACGACGCGGTGCCGTTCGAAGTCACCCTCGAAGACGCGTTTGCGTCGGGGGCGACCGACACGGAGTGGACACGCGGTGCGCCTGCGGAGGCCGAAGAGGCACTGCGCGAGCTTTTGCCCGATGGCTCCTATCTCGAGGGGCTCGAGTGCCGCGGCAGCCTGTGCCGGGTCGAAATTCGGCACGGCGCCGACGCCGGACACGCCGACTTCGTACAGACCCTCATGCAGACCCGACCCCGCTGGAGCGGGCCAGGCTCGTACACGAGAGTGCAGCAAGCCGACGGCACCGAGCGCACCCTCGCCTTTCTCGGCGAGCCCGGCAGCGACCTGGTCGAGGGGTCGGTGTGGGGCCCCAACCGCTAGCGCGATCCGTTTGCCATTTCCGATTCACCGGCGACCGGTGGCTTCGATCGAGCTCGGCCCAGGGGCTGCTCGGTTGGAGCGCCGGTCGTCGCTTTTTTGGGACCGGGCGCGGTGACGATCTCGGCGCACGTCAGCTCGCAGGCCGGCGCGCGCATTCTCGCGCGGGCTCCGTGATAGGCTAACAGCGGCATGGGGAGGGTGTCGGCCCGCGGCCGCAGGGTGATCGCCGGCACGCTATCGGGCGCTGTGTTGGGCCTGGTGGCGGCGCTCGTCGCGTACGTCCGCCCCGGTGTCGTCGAGTTGCTCGAGTCGTCGGCCTACGACGTTCGCGTGCGCGGAGCCGCCCAAGACCTGGTTCCGCCCGAGGACATCGCGTTCATCGTTGTCTCCGACCAGGCGATCGCCGATGTCGAGGAGAACCTGGCTCTGTCGTGGCCCTGGCCGCGTCCGCTGTTTGGCTACATCGCCGAGTACGCCGCGAGCGCCGGAGCGAAAGCGGTGGTGTTCGACTGGCTGTTTCAGGACCGGCGCCTGGTGGCCGAGGCCGAGGAGTTTGCCAACGCTCTGCGTACGTCCGGGCGATCGGTCATCGGATTGGCCCTGGACCAAAAGGCGGCGCCGCCGGAGGGGACGCAACGGCCCTGGGGAGCGCGCCTGGCGGAGTTTCCGACCCGCGCAGCGGCCGAGGCCGCGGCCCTGACGCTGCTGGCCTGGGACACTCGCGTGTTCGTGGTGGGCGCCGGTCCGAGCACCGTGTACTACGGCGGCCTGCCGTCGGCGGAGGCGGTGTGGGCGACCTGGGATCGGCTCGCCAACGCCGACGAGCTGGCGCCGCTATTTCTGGGCGCCGACGGCGCGCCGGTCGAGCCCGCGCCGGTCGAGCTGCCCGCGTCGGTGCTGTCGGCGTCGCTGTCGGCTGAGACCCTCATTCGCGCGCGCGACGGCTTTGCCGTGTCCGAGGCGGCGGGGGCGGTGCCGGAGTACACCCACATGGACCCGCCGCTGGCGGTGATCGCCGCGGCGCCGGCCCACACCGGCGCGGTCTATCAAGAGTCCGATCGCGACGGGGTGATGCGTCACTACGCGCCGCTGGTGCGCTACGGCGATCGGCTGTTTCCATCCCTGGCGCTGGCTGCCTACCTGGTGGCGCACCCCGACATCAAGCCCGAGCTGAGCGACGGTGAACTGGTCCTGGGCGAGCGCCGGGTGCCCCTCGACGACAGTGGCCGGTTGACGATTCTCTACTATCCCCAGGCGCAAGCCGGCCGGGCGACCTATCCGTCGCACTCGGCCTACTCCGTGCTGCGCTCCATCGCTCAGCTGGAGGAAGGCGAGGCGCCCGAGGTGGCGCCCGACGCTCTGGCCGGCAAGTACGTGTTCGTCAGCGCGGCGGCCCGGTCGCTGCGGGACCTGCGCCCCACGCCCATCGCCGAACTGCAACAGGGCGCCGAGATCAATGCCAACGTGCTTGGCAACATTCTGCGCGGCGAGTTCATCGTCCGCGCGGCGCGGGGCACGGACGCGGTGCTCGGCTTTGTGCTGTGCGTCGCCGCCGCGTTCGTCGTCGTGTTTCTGTGGACCGCGTTTTCGCAGGTGACCGTTGCGATTGCCGCAACCCTGGGCGGCGCGGCGTTCTTGCTCGGCGGCTACTGGCAGATGGCCGTGTGGACGTTCGAGCACAGCGGCACGTGGATCGCCGTGGCGGCTCCCGCCGGCGGCGCCGCCATCGCGTCGTTTGGCGTGTTGCTCGTGACCACGGCGAGCGAGCGGCGCAGCAAGAGGTTCGTTCAGGAGGCCCTGGGACGCTACACGTCGCCGGCTCTGGTGCGCGAGCTCACCGAGCATCCCGAGTACCTGTCGCTCGAGTGGGGCGAGACCCGGGAGATGAGCGTCTATTTCTCCGACATCGCGGGCTTTACGACCATTAGCGAGAGCCTCGAGCCCGAGCAGCTGGTGGCCTTGCTCAACGACTACCTCACCGAGCTCACCAACATCGTGCTCGAGCACGACGGCGTGGTCGACAAGTACATCGGCGACGCCATCATGGCCTTTTGGGGCGCGCCGGTGCGCGATGCCGACCACGCGCGCAAGTCGGTGCTGTGCGCCATTGCCATGCGCGACCGCATCGACGAGCTCCGGCCCCGCTGGGAGCAGCGCTTCGGCAAGACGGTGATCGCGCGCGCCGGCATCAACACGGGCGAGGCCGTGGTTGGCAACATGGGCTCCAAGCACAAGTACAACTACACGGTCATGGGCGACATGGTGAACCTCGCCGCCCGGCTCGAGGGCGCCAACAAGCCCTACGGGACGGTGCTGATGATCAGCGAGTTCACCAAGGCCAAGGTCGAAGACGACGTCGACGTGCGGGACCTCGATCTGATGGCGGTCAAGGGCAAGGAACAGCCGGTCGCCGTGTTCGAGGTGCTGGGGCGCAAAGGGCAGTCGGCCGAGACGGCGCTGCAGGCGGTCGAGGTGTTTCACGACGGCCTCGCCCGGTACCGGGCGCTCGACTTTGCCGCGGCCATCGAGCGATTCGAACAGGCGTTGGCGATTCGGCCCGACGATGGTCCGTCGAAGGCGTACATCGAGCGCTGCAAGCATTTCATCGAACAACCCCCGCCGGACGACTGGGATGGGGTCTGGCGAATGAAGGAGAAATGAACATGACTTTGAAGCTATCGAAGCCCTCGCTCTCGATGCTCTGGGCCGCCGCCGTTGGTCTGGTGCTCGTCGGCCTGGTGGCCGGGGTCGGCGTGGCCGCGCCCAAGCCCGGCGACGTGATTACGGTCCGCGTGCTGCGGGCCAAAGTCATGAAGGCGCCGCGCTACATCGGTGCGGTCGCCAGCACGGTGTCCAGGGGCGACAAGCTCACGGTCCGAGAAACGCGGGGATTGTGGTACCGGGTCGAGGGCGCCGCCAGCGGCTGGATTCACAAGAGCAACGTCATCGAGTCGGCGGTGCAGCTGTCGTCCAAGCCCGGCGGCGGCGTCGGGGCGTCGAGCGACGAAGTCGAGCTGGCCGGGCGCGGCTTTACGCCTCAGGTCGAGCAGCAGTACCGCGCGAACCATCCGGAACTCGATTTCTCCCACGTCGACGCCATCGAGCAGCTCGACGTCGATCCCGAGACGCTGGTCGAGTTCGTCACCGCCGGTGACCTGGGAGGTGGACGATGAGGGGGCGGTGCTGGCCAATCCTCTTCACGGGGGCGCTGCTGCTGGCGGCGTGCAAGCTGTCGCTGACGCCCGAGAACGTCTTGAACACCTACAAGAACATCCAGGACGCGCGCAAAGACCTCACGCCGGAGAACGAGTACTACATCGGCCGTTCGGTGGCGACCAACGTGCTGGCTCGCAGCGACTACCGCTATCTCGACCAGGCTGCTGTCCGGGCCGGCAGTCTCGAAGGCCTGACGGAATACGTCAATCAAGTCGGGCAGGTGATCGCGGCGGCGGCCATGGAAACAACCCGCGAGGGCGATCGACCGGCTCCCATGGCCGGCTGGCACTTCATTGTCGTGGAAGGCGACACCATCAACGGCGTGTCGGCCCCGGGCGGCTACGTGTTCATCACCCGGGGATCGATTGAGGCCGCCCGCACCGAAGACGAGCTTGCCGCGCTGTTGGCCCACGAGGTCGCCCACGTGGTGCGCGGTCACGCCATCGGCTCGATCAAGAAGTCGCGCTGGGCCGGGGTCACCAAAGAAGCCATCGACAGCTCCGTCACCCTGGATGAGCAGGCCCTGGGCTCGCTCACGGAGGTGTTCGACGGCGCCATGGACGACATGCTCGACAGCCTGCTCGTCAAGGGCTACTCGCGCGACACCGAGTACGAGGCCGACGCCGTCGGCGTGCAGATCATGGTGCGCGCCGGCTACGACCCGCGGGCTCTGATTCGCTACCTGGAAATCCTCGACGGCGTGCAGGACACGGGCTCTGGCGGGTTTTCGGCAACTCACCCCAAGGCCCGGGATCGCATCAAGGAGCTGGCCGAGCGCCTGGCTGACCAGCCTGCCATCGCGGTGCCGCCGGCTCGCACCGAGCGGTTCACCGCGGCCAAGGCCAACCTGCCAAACTGAGGCGCACTACACGTCGAAGACGACGGTCTTGTTGCCGTAGACCAGCACCCGGTCCTCGAGGTGCCAGCGGACGGCGCGGGCGAGCACGATCTTTTCGAGGTCGCGGCCTTTGCGGATCAGCTCTTCGACGCTGTGTCGGTGCGAGACCCGGGTGACGTCCTGCTCGATGATCGGCCCCTCGTCGAGGTCGCTGGTCACGTAGTGGGCGGTGGCGCCGACGAGTTTGACGCCGCGCTCGGCGGCCTGGTGGTAGGGCTTGCCGCCGATAAAGGCCGGCAAAAACGAGTGGTGAATGTTGATGATGCGCCCCGGGTAGCGGTCGACGAACGCCGGCGACAGGATCTGCATGTAGCGCGCAAGGACGATCACATCGACGCCGCGTTCGTCCAGGAGGGCCGCTTCGCGGTCCTCTTGCTCGGCCTTGGTTTCCCGGGTGATCGAAAACACCTGGTAGTCGACGCCGAACTGCTCGGCGACGTGAGCCAGGTCCGGGTGGTTGCTGATGATGAGTTCGATGTCGCAGTCGAGCTCGCCGGCGCGGTGTCGCAGCAGCAGGTCGTACAGGCAGTGGTCGTACTTCGACACGAACAGGGCCAGGCGCTTGCGCTCGGCGCCGTAGCTGGCGCGCCACGTCATGTCGAACCGGGTTGCGACTTCGCGAATGGCTCCCTCGAGGGCTACCCGGTCGGTTAGTAGCTCGCTGGTGTCGAAACGAATGCGCTGAAAGAACTCGCCGGCGGCGGTGTCCGTGTGCTGGTCGGCGTCGAGAATGTTGGCGCCGTGGCCGGTCAGGAGCTGAGCGAGGGCGGCGACGATGCCGCGGCGGTCCGGGCACGAGACGAGCAGAGTGCCGATGTTGGCGCTGGAAGCCATGAGGAGATTGTAGCCGCCCGGCTTTGCCGGCCCTCGCGGTGCGCCGGGCTGTCGCCTCCGGGAATCCGCCTCAGCGACGCCGGCGCAACCGGCAGTCCAGCCGGCGGACGGGGGCCAGCGCCGCATCGACGCACCGGTGCGGCCGGTGGAGGCGTGCCCTGGAAAACCAAGAAAGTCATATGTGTAAATAACGTTTAGTGACTCGCATTAATGCCGGTTGCGTTGCCACTCACCAATCCGAGTATTGTTCAGCGGCTTAGGAAGGGGTGACGAGATGAAGCGACTTTGCTGGGTGGCTTTCGCGTTGGCGCTGAGCGCCGGCTGCGGCGATGACGGCGATGACGCCGCAACCGGGACCGACACGACCACGACGACCGCCGGTGACGGGGACGGCACGGGAGATGGCGATGGCGACAGCCAGCCCATCCCGTGCGAGGACCCGGACTCGGCGACCTGCCTGGAGATCCCGGCCGGCGATAGCGCCCTGCTGCTCGAGACGGTCAACTTGTTGACCGACGACACGACGGTGCGCCTCCAGGCGGGAACCTACGAGCTGGACAACCAGGTCACGATCCGGGCCAACGACATCAAGCTCGAGGGCGCCGGCCTCGACGAAACGATCCTGTCGTTTGGCACCGCCGCCGCCCAGATCAATGGCGTCGACGTGGTTGGCAACGACTTTCTCGTGCAGGACCTCACGGTGCTGGATGCTCCCAAGGACGGCATTCGCGTCGAGGATTCCACGGGCGTGGTCTTTCGGCGCATCAAGGCGACCTGGACGAACGAGGGCGATTCGCAAAACGGTGCCTACGGCATCTACCCGGTGAAGTCGGTCAACGTGCTGGTCGAGGACTCGATCGCCGAGAACGCGTCGGATGCGGGGCTGTACGTCGGGCAGGCCATCAACGTCATCGTTCGCCGCAACACCGTGCGAGGCAACGTGGCGGGTCTCGAAATCGAGAACACGCAGTACGCCGACGTCTACGACAACCTGGCCGAGGACAACACCGCGGGCATCGTCACGTTCGACCTGCCGGGCAACCCGATCGTCGGGCGCGACGTACGCTTGCGCGACAACATCATTCGCAACAACAACCGCCCGAACTTCGCTCCGGGCGGCACCGTGGCCCTCATTCCGGCGGGCACCGGTAGCTTTGCCATGGCGTCGCGGCGGGTCGAAATCACCGGCAATACCTACGACAACAACGACACCGTCGACATCGCTATCATCAGTGGCCTGGTGGTCGACGGCGCGTCGAAGTGGGTGCTCGAAACCGACGCTCTAATTGGCGACTGGGAAGACCTGAACCTGTTGCCCGGGCCGACCGAAGGCACGGTGACCAATTTCCGCGGCGAGAACATCGTGGTGGCCGGCAACAGCCACGCGAACTCCGGCGACAACCCCGACGGCAGCCGCGACCTGGGCGCCGTGGTTGCCCAGCTTTACTTCGGCACGACCACGCCGTCGGTCGTATACGACAGCATCGGCGAGTCGACGTTCAACCCCAGCGTGCCGGCCGGAAACTCCAACGACAATCACATCTGCGCCGGCGGCAACACCGGGGGCGATCGGTTCGGCTCAATGAACCTCGAAAACCAGCCCTTCGGCGAAGGGCTGGTGGTGTCGGCGCCGTTCGCCCCGTTCGACTGCACCGAACTCATCGGCGGTCCCGTCGCCGAAGTCGTGCTGCCCTGATGGTCGTGGCGGTCCGGTTGTCTCTGCTCGGCAGGCTGGCGCGCGCCGCGTTGGTTGCGGTCCTCGCTGCCGCGACCATGTCCGCGTGCGGCGGTGGCGATAGCGCGTTCACGGCGGATCCGAACGAGCCGGAGACCCCGGGCCAGCCCGACGCCGGCGTGCCCGACGAGCCGCCGACCATCGACGTCGAGCAGCCGCCGCCCCGGCTTCTGTCGGAGCTGAACCTGCTGGCCTGGGACCGGGAAAGCGAGGTCGTCGTCTACAACGACCTTGCCGTTCCCTACGAACTGAACACGCCGCTGTTTAGCGACTACACCGCCAAGTCTCGGGCCATCTTCATGCCCGCGGGGTCGAGCGCCGCCTACGACCCGAACGGGGTGCTCGACTTTCCGGTCGGAACCGTCATCGTCAAGACGTTCATCTTTGCCGACGACCTGCGCACCCCCGACCGCGACCGGACGATCATCGAGACTCGCCTGCTGCGCCGGGCGTCGTCGGGCTGGGAGGCGTGGCCGTACATCTGGAACGAGGATCAGACCGACGCCGACCTCAAGGTCGGCGGCAAGACCCTCGAGGTTTCTTTCATCGATGCCCGCGGCGAGCCGCGCACGGCCAGCTACCTGGTGCCCCAGCGAAACCAGTGCGCCAAGTGCCACGATCGGAACGTCGGACCGGACCAAGCTCGCATTCTCACCCCCATCGGGCCCGAGGCTCGCCACCTCAACCGCGACCAGGCGTTCGCCGACGGCGTGCACAACCAGCTTCAGTACCTGGCGGATCGCGGCCAGCTCACCGGTTTGCCGCCGCTGGATGAGGTGCCGGCGGCCTACGATTTCCGCCCGGTCGAACAGGGCGGTGTCGACGTCGTTCCCGACGCGGAGCTCGACCGCGCGGCTCGCGACTACCTCGATATCAACTGCGCGTATTGCCACGACCCGTTTGGCACCAACGGCGTTACGTCGCAGCTGTTTCTCAACCACGACTCCGACGATTTGTTTCGCCTCGGGGTTTGCAAGCGGCCGGGGTCGGCGGGCGAGGGCAACGGCGGCCTGACGTACAACATCGTGCCGGGCGACCCGGACAACTCGATCATGGTGTTTCGGGTCGAGACGGTCGAAAACGGCGCCATCATGCCGGTCCTCGGGCGCTCGATTCGACACGACGTTGGGGCGGCTCTGGTCCGGCGCTGGGTGGCGGCGATGGATCCGGTCGACTGCGACTGACGCGCCACCGAGGCTCGGTTCGCGGGACGCCGGGCTGGCCCGAGGCGCGGTTCGCCCGGGTTGTCAGACGGTGCGAGCGCGGTCGATGACGGCGGTCACAGCGGCAGCCGCCCGCGGGGTGCTAACTGCTGGGCCTCTTCTTGCCGGGGTCAGCAGGAGAAACCATCGTGCAGAAAACCGTTCTTGCGGCATTGGCCGCGTTTGCGCTGCTTGCGTCCACCGCGGCGGCGGCCGAGGCCCGGTGCCGCATCAGCAACCGGACCAAGTACAGCTTCACGGTCAAGTCGGGCAACGTGTCCAACCAGCGGATCGGCGCCAACACGACCACGTCGATCGCGTCGGGCAAGATCATCGGCAAAGACGACAAGTCCGGCAAGTCGTTCGGCGGCAGCTGCAAAGATGGCGACACCCTGGAGCTCAAAGAAGAGTCCGGGGTCGTGGTGTTGATCCACAAGTAGACGGCCCGGTCGAGCCGGTGCCGCGGCGTCGGTACCGGCTCGTCGATCGGTTCCCAGCCGGGCGCTACTTCAGCAGGCGGGCCACGGCGCCCCTGGTGCCGAGGTGGTGGGTGACCAGCCGCCCTTGTTGCTCGAGACCAAACGCGCCGAGCGGCGAGGCGACGGCCTGGGCGTCCCGGCGCCGGGTGAGTGCTTCGACCCGGCAGTCGTAGCCCTGGTCGCGAACGGCCGCCGCCATGTCCTCGGCCCAGTGGGCGTTGAACGGGCACTGGGCCGTGTGGCGAGCGACGAAGGGCCCCCTGGGCGGCGCGTCGGCGATCTGCACCGACGGGGCAAACTGCGGCGCGGCTCCGCCGTCGGCGACCCGGTTGGCGAACAACACGAACTCGCCGCGGCGATCGCACGCTTCGAATCCCAGGCGGGCGAGAAAGCGCGGGTCGGACAGAAAGGGGCGCTTGCGCCTGGCGGCCGCTACAACCAATCCGTACTTGCCGCGGTTGCGCGCGTCGTCCAACGCGTATTCGACCAGCTGGCGGCCGTAGCCGTGGCCAGCAAAGCGACCGGACACCCACAGGCAGTGTACGACCAGCCAGCCGGGGGCCACGACGGGACGCCAGGCGGTCTCGGCCGGGGCGTACTCGATGAACACCTTGCCGCGCACGTCCAGCATGCGAAATACCAGCCCTTCGGCGAAGCGCTCGCGCAGCCACTCTTTTTTCTGCGCGACGCCGGTCGCGTGCTTGGGATCGCCGAGGGCGCAGCAAATGTGGTGCTGGTCGAGGCTGTCGGCGTCGAGGGTAACGAAGCCTGCAGTGGTGCCCGAGGTGACGGGTCGCGCTTTGTGTCCCATGGGTTGCCTCCGTCTTTGGGCAAAGCCTAGCCCGCTGCGCGCGCGAACCGCATCCGGGGGACGTGCGAAACGCGCCGGCCCCCGGGGCCGTCGTCCGCCTGTGGGAGGCGTGTGACAGGCGCGGCGGCGGCCCCCCGAGGTAGCATCGACACAGCATGGGGACGGCGCAACGAGCGACAATGGTGATCCTTTTGTGCCTGGCGCCGCTCGGCGGGGCGGTCGCACAGTCACCGGACGAGCGGCCGTCGCGCGAGCGGTCGTTGCGCGAGCGGGCGCCGAGTGATGTCAGCGGTGTCGCGGTGGCGGTCGTGGACCCGGGGGCCACGGCGCCGCGGGGCAGCGCATGGTCGAACATGACCGACTACGAGCGCGGCAAGGTCGTCGGGCGGGGACTGTTTTACGTGCTCCTTGCCGGCGGTCTGCTGTGGCTGTTGCGCCGCCGGCTTCGCAAGTAGCCGAGCCGCCGGCGCGGGTCCAACTCGTTGCGAAGCCGGTCGGCGCGCTGTCGTCGGCCGCGTCCGCTGTGCGATGCCGCGCGAACTACCAGTCGCCGTCGCGCACGCCGTTGGCGGGCAGGGGGGCGGGCGGTGCCACCATACCCTTGACGGGCTGGGCAACGACGGACTCGTCGTCCTGCAGCGCCGCGCCGCCGAAGGTCTTCTTGTCCATTTCTTTGATGGATTTCACGCCAGCGAGCTCGGGGGTCGCCGCCAGCCCGCGGGCCTCGTCGTCGTACAGGTCGAACCAGGGCATGCCGTGGGCCGCGTACTCCTTGGCAGTGACCGGCGACTCCGGCGGCGCTTCGCCGGTGATCTCGCGCCACTGCTGGCTGTTGACCAGGTGCACGAACAGCCGGCCGCGGCGCCGCGGGTCCCAGGTCTGAATGCCGTAGGGGTCGGGGTAGATCTTCTGCTTCATGCGGCCGCCGGCACCGAGCCCCAGGGCCGCGGCGCCGGCGCGCTTTCGAAGCCCTCGAGGAGCCGCGGCTCGCGCAGCTCCGAACGTCGAACCGGCGGCGGACGCGACCGCGCCGGCCGGCGCCATCGGCGCGCAGGCGCTCAGGCACATCTCGGCGTCGTCGGCGCCGAAGAGCGTCGCGTCGGACGCGCAAGGCCCCGGCGCCTGAAAGCGGCCTTCGCGGGCTTCGAAGACCTGGAGCTGCAGACCGCCGAAGGTCTCTTTGCCGGTGACCTGACCTTCGACCGTGTAGCCCGCGCCGAGCGGCATGGCCACGAACTGCCGAATCGATTTGCGGCCGACGTTGATCCCGTCGAGCCACGGCTGGGGCGGCGTGACCAGGTAGTTTTGCCGGGCCGAACGGAGCTCGTGGCTCCAGGGCTTTCCGGTGATCGCGCACACCTTGCCGACCCCGACCTGCACGGCGCGGGGCGCCCAGTGCGGCGATTGAAAGCTAAGCCACATGGCCTCGCGCTGAAACATGGGCAGCAGCACGCCGCCGCGGCGTGCCCAGGTCTCGGGGACCCGGTCGCGATAGTCATCCACGCGGCGCAGGGGAAAGCAGCCCAGGCCCGGCGGCAACGGGTAGGACTTGCCGTCGTCGGGAATGCGCAGCGTGCGTTGAAAGGTGACGGTGAGGCCATCGCCAAACTGGATGGAGTCGGCGTGTACGGTGATGTCGAGTTTGTGCTTGGTCATGGTTTGGTTCCTCTCGCCCTACTCGACGAAGGGCCGACTTCGCTGTCACCGATCCATTTGCACAGGGGGGTAACTGCCTGCCATGATTGAACTATCGACGTTTCTTTGCCCCGGCCGGTGACAGATCGGCCCGCCGTTCGTCAGTAGCGACATGGCCCGCCCCGACCCAACCGCGCCCCAGGTGCTTGCCCGCCTCGACGCCGGCGACGTGCGCGGCGCCGCGGCCTGGTTGGTGCGCGGCTACAGCCGCGACGTCTATCAGCTGTGCGCCTCGTTTTCGCGCGAGTCGGCCGAGGACCTGGCGCAGGACGTGTTCGGCAAGGCGTTCGCAAACCTGGCGGGCTTTCGCCGCGACGCCTCGCCGCGCACCTGGCTGCTGCGAATCGCCCGCAACCACTGCGTCGACCACGTGCGCGCCGCGCGTCGCGACCTGCGCGAACCCTCGGGCGAGGCCGAGCCCGACGACTACACCGACGAGTCCGCGGCCTTGCCCGCCGACCTGTTGTCGCGCCGCGGCGAGGTTGAGCAGGCCCTGGCCGAGCTCAGCGATTCCGATCGCGCGCTGGTCGTATTGCGCTTTCGCAACGGCTTTGGCTACGACGAGCTTGCCGACGTGTTTGGCGTGCGCCAGGGAACGGTGCGCATGCGGCTGTCGCGGGCTTTGGGCCGCATGCGCAGCGCCCTTGTCGAGCCCCCCGTGGCGGCGGCAGCGGAGCTGGCCGCGGTGGCGTCCCTCGACGCCGACGCCGACTCCACCGCCGAGACCTTCGGCGGTGCGCCGGCCGGCGAGCTGCGACCGGGCGCGGCGATGCCCGCGCCCGTGGCCGCCGCGTCGTTGCCCCCGGCGCCGGAGCCGCCCTCGCGGTCGGCGGGACTGCTATCGCGGTTTCGCAAGCGCCCGCGGCCGCCGATGCCGGCGGCGCCACCCCGGGGCGAGCATCCGCTCGAGGTGTTCCTGGCGGCCACCGACGAGGGCGTGCCGTCGGGCTTGAGCGCGCTGTTGCAAGACCAGGCTGGACGCGTTTAGCGACTGGGCGCGTCGCTACTGGATGAACTGCAGGCCGTCGACGACCGCCTGACACGCGTCGGCCGACGCCTGGTCGCCGGCTTCGAGTCGGCAGGTGATCGCCCACTGGTCATCGCCGCGGTACGCGATGACCATGCGGCCCACGAAGGCATCGCCCTCGGCCAGGCCAATTTCGCAGGTCTTGCCGAAAGGTGCATCCACGATCGCAGTCCCGGTGAGCGTCAGTCCCTGACCGCCCCCTACCGTTTGGCCGGTGGTCGCGCACTCGTCGGCGCTGCCCGGATCCGACAGGCGGCGCTCGTCGGGTACGCGGACGACAATGATGGACGACATGCGCTCTCTGTCCTCGGTCGGCTTGGCCAGGGCGACGGCTCCCTCGGGAACGGGCATGCGGTCGTCGGTGACCACGAGAAACGGCGCCGGCACCGCGACTTCGAATCCCTCGCCGCGAGCGACGGCACGCTGCTCCATGTCGAGGTCGCCACCGGTTCCGCCGCGGAACTGGTACCAGTAAAGCAGCCCGCCGAAGACGAGCATGACCATGGCAGCGATGCGCGCGTTTTTGCTCACGGGTGCTTCCTAGCACTGCCCGGGCCGGCGCGGAACCAGAATTGCGCCGGCGCGTCGGGCTTGCGCCGTATTTCGGGGCGTTGGTGGGGGGCGTCGCCGTCGCGCGGGGCGAAACGGTCGGTGCGGCACGAAAAAGTGCCGAGGGAATTGCGAGCCCTGTACATCCTGATGCTCTTTCCACTGAGCTACGCGCGGCGGCGCCACGCGGTTGGATTCGAACCAACGACCTTCAGGTTCAAAGTCGAAGGAAGCGCTCTGCCAGTCCTCGGCGAAAAACGAAAAAGGGGCGGGGATTGGTTCCACTGTTTCAGGGTTGAGTGATTCGCAGGAGGAAGCGAAACCCAGTCCGCCCGGCCCGGCTTGCGCCGGGATTGGTAGGTTGTGGGGGGAAGGAAATGAAGAACGAAAAAGAAGGGAGGGAATCGCGCCCGCTGCGGTGAACAGTGGGAAGGAAGCGAGCTCCAGTCCTCCCGACGTCGATTCGGGTCTACATCAACTCTGCCAGGATGCGTTCGGTGTCGCCGGCGTTGTAGGTGCAGTCGCTCACGCCGAACGTGATGTCCGCCGCGTCGCGCGCACTTGCCGCGCGGGCACCGCGCGCCACCGCGTGCAGTTCGGCGAGCTGCGACAGCGTGGGGCGCGTGTGGGTGAAGCGACCGATTTCCCGGCACGCCAGCGCCACGTTGCCGTGGGCACCCTCGACGTTGTTGTAGAACGCCCGCGCTCCCATGTACAGGTCGGTGAAAACGACCTCGCTTCGCTCGAGATCCACGTACATTGGAACGCAGTAGCCTCCGGTGCCGCTCAGGTCGAACTTGTTCGCGACGGTCTGGATATCGAAGGTCTTGTAGTTTGCATCGACTCGATCCCGAAGCATCCAACCCGCGTGACAGGTCATGTCGGCAAACGCATCGCCGGCGTAGCGATAGACCTGCGGCGCCAGGAAGCGCACCTTGCGGGGCAAGGCCGACAGGGTGATGTCGATGAACTCGGCCGCGCCGTGCGGCGCCGACTGCAGGTCGCCCGAGTGCACGATGCCGCTCGACGATAGGTTCGTGTAGCTAACGTGGCCGGCGTAGCCGAAGTCCTTGTCGAACTGAATCACCGAGAGGTCCAGATCGGTGCGACGAGTGGCCTCCTTCCAGTACACGAACAGCCGCAGGACGGCCGACAGGTCGATGGGCACGCGGCTGCCGCGTCCGAACGAAACCAGTCCGTCCGAGGCCGCTCGCTGGGCGAGGGGAACCGTGTAGCGAGCGAGCGCCGGGTCGATCCAAACGGACTTGTCGGTCCAGGCCTCCCGGGCGGCGACGCTGTCGCGCAGCGCGCGGTCGATGGCAACCGTCACCGCACCGAGCGAGTCGTCGGCGAGGGCGTATCGGGCGTTGTTGGGCAACACTTTGATCTTGCCTCGCTTGTTGATCACGGTGCGGTGCTCGAGCTCGTTGATCGAGTCGAAGTAGCTGCGCAGCACCAGCAGGTTCTTGACGGTCATGGTCGGTGCCATCGTCGAAAACGCGTCGATGATTGATCCGGTGCCGCCCGGGAACCGGCGCAGCAGCTCGTGCAGCTTTCGCGCGAGCAGACCCGGGCGCCGGGCCAGGTGGCCCAGGGTGGCGCCAAGCCGGCCGCGCCGCATCAGCTCCTCGGTGCGCGACTCGAACGTCTCGATGGAACCGTTGCGGAGGGCGTCGAACGCCCGGGCCGTGTTGGGGTACGTCTTTCGGTACTCCGACGGGTGGATGTACCGACCGAGCTCGAGCCAAAGGCCCCGGTAGCGCTGCAGGTCTTCGGCAAGACTCGACGACTGCTCGAGGGCCGATAGCACGATCCGGCGCTGGCGACGCGACAGCTTCGGAAAGCGAATCTTGGTCGCCAGGCTCACGTCGGTGTTGGTGACGGCCGCGAACAGGCGCAGAACGTCGGTCGGCGACGACACGAGCCGCGGAATCGAGCTTTCCTGACCGCAACTCCACAGAAGCGCCAGAACCAGGGCCCGGTTTTCCTTGAGGGCGATCCGGTCGAAGTCGATCGCGTCGACACCGAAGAGCTGTAGCAACGCCCGCAGGTCTTCGTGCAGCGCTTCCTTGATCGACGACTTGGCGTACAGGCAGTCTTGCAGCCAGCCGCGAAGCTTGTCTTCGACGGCGTCCTCCCACTCGAGGGCAACGTCGGTCCACTCGACGCGGCTGTCCGATAGCCGCCGCGCCATGGCTCGCTTGGCGCGGTCCCACAGGCCGGTGCTCTGGAACTGAGTGATCGGGTCGGCGCCGAAATCCTCGAGGTCGAACAGCCAGTCCGGCACGACGAGACCGTTTTCCAGACGCTGGCCGTCGCTGTCGTCGAAAGCCTCGACCAGGTTGCCGAGGTAACCGATGAGACGCCGGGCCAGGTAGGCTCCGTCGTCGGGCACGTCGTCCGGGAACTTCGAAAACAGCGGCACGTAGGCGACGTCGCCGCCACGCAGTGCGGTGAGCGTGCGGATCAGCTCGCCGTATCCGTCGAAGAAGGACGCCGCCGCATGGGCGAGACGCTCTCGGTTGTGGACCCGGACTCCCAGGCGCGCGAGTTCCGCGAGCGCGCTGGCTCGTTGCGGAGCGGTGATGCCGGCGCCGCGCTGGATCGGGATCAGGCGCAGGCGGCGAACCGCAATGTTCTGGAGCTGGGTGAGCATGTCCCGAGCTAGAGCAGGGACCGTGCCACTTGAGCCCGAGCGCGTACGAGCCTGTTATTGCATCGTATGGCTCAACCTGGAGCTATCCTAAGATATAGATCGTTACCGCTATGGATAGGCGTCACCAACCCCCCGCCGATCGGTTTGTGGACCCGCGGCTGGGGGCGGACGTGCGAGGATCGGTGCCGGGGACGGCGGTGGCTTCGGCGGAATACACGGGGGCGGCGCGGCGTTGGCCGGTCGTGCGAGGGATCTTACTGGCGATGATCGCCGCGACGTGGGCGGCTTGTTCGGGCAAGGCGCCGACGGCTGACGGCGACAGAGGCCGCTCTTCTTCGCGGGCCGAAGGTGAACTCGATCCGTCGCCCCGATCCACAGCCGTCGGGGAAGATCGCGAACCGGTGGCTCCGCGGCTGCTTCGTCGCCCGGACCTGGTTCCGACGCTGCGGTCGGGCGGGTTCGACGGCATCTTCGTGGCCCACGAAGCGGGGGCCGACACCGCCTGGTGCGTCGGCGACGAGCGCTGCACCCGGCGGGTGTCCCCGGCCTCGACCTTCAAGGTCCCTCACGCGCTCATCGGTCTGGATGCCGGCGTGCTCGAGGGACCTCATCACTACGTTCCCTGGGATGGAAAAAAGCGCGCGATGGAGGCTTGGAATCAGGGGCACACCCTGGCGTCGGCCATACGCGAGTCGGTGGTCTGGTACTTTCAGCACCTCGCGCGCACTCTGGGGCGCGAACGGTTGCAGCGCGGTCTGGGGCGGCTCCAGTACGGCAACCAGCGTATCGGGGACAAGGTCGACCGGTTTTGGCTCGATGGTTCGTTGGCGATCTCGCCCGTGGAGCAGGTGGCGTTTTGGCACCGCCTGCACGAGCGAGCGCTCGATGTCACGCCGGCGGCCCTCGATCACGTGCTGGCAATGACCGAACTGGCCAGACAGAGCAACGTTGTCTTGCGGGGCAAGACCGGCTGGTATCGACCCGAGGTCGATGGAGCCGAGCACGGTTGGTTCGCTGGATGCCTCGATGGCCCGAAGCGGGTGTGTTTCGCCACCGTCCTGTTTCCCGTCAAGCCGTACGACGTGCGCGATGCGCTGGGGGCGCGGGTGCGCGTATCGAAAGCACTGCTCGGCGAGCTCGGCTACATGGTCCCGTAGGCCATGAGCTAGCGATAGACCGCTTCTTCGGGGCCGAGTCGCAGCGCGTTGAGCAGCGCCGCCGCGGCCCGGAGCCGCTCCGGCGCCTCGACGATGTCGTCGAACTGGACCCGGGCGCGACGGTCGCCGGTGACGTGCAGAGAACCGGTGCCCACTTGCGACAGCAGTGGAGCGGACCGCAGCGGCAGGGCGCGAAGCTCGGGACACGCGGCATCCCGCGGCAGGCCGAGCGCCATCTCTCGCGTGCCGGTCGGCAGACGTTCGAGCAGATGGGCCACTGTGCAAAGCCGGTCGTCGTGAACCTCGGCCGTGACGCGCACCGGGCAGGGGTGCTCGACCGTCGCCGACGGCACCCCGTCGTCCGATACCCGCAGGGCGCCGCCGAGCTCGCGCAACGTACCGGTGCCGTAGACATCTCGGGTGGCGAGCGCCCGAACGAGCTCGATGCTGGTGCGCAGCCGCTCGTCTTCGCGGCCCCACAGCTGCACCAGGACCACCAGCTCCCGCCCCGTCGACCGGATCTCGTGGGGCAAAAAATCGCTGCTGGCAATGCGTGTGGCGAGCTCGGGGGACCACACTCGCCGGACCAGGGCCGGTGCGTCGCCGGTGGCGACGAAATGCACGTCGAAGTCGGCGTTCGCCTTGCCGTCGATGGCGACGCTCTTGCCGCGTTCGGTTCGCGTGCGGACGTCGAGCACGCGCTCGGGCACGACGCGAAACACGGGCAGGGGCGAGCGCAACGTCGCGCGAACGATCAAGACCGCGCCGCGCGTGCCCGGCACCTTGCCCTCGGCCAACGTGACGTCGCCGTTGGCCAGGGAAATGACGAGTCGGTCGGCGGCAAAGGACTTGGCGTTTCGCCCGACCTCGTGGGTGCCGCCGTACTCGCTGGCGATCTGCGCCCAAAGCGCCCGTTTGGCCTGCAGGTCTTCCGGCATGAACAGCACGCCGAGAACCATCAAAGCGGCCATTCCACCCATGCCGCCAAAGACCACGAGCAACTCCATACGACCTTTCGAACGGTAGCACCGGCGGGTTTGGTCGCCAGAACTCTTCGCGGCCCTGGCGCCGCGCTGGAGGCGTGCGCCGAAGACGGCCGTCGGAGATGGTCTCGCGGGAGCGAACGCGGACCGAGAAGGGCGAACCCGCCGCGGAACGCCCTTCTCGATCGCGCTGCGCGCCGCTTCTGGTTCCAGGTTACTCGCAGGCCATCGGAAAACGCGCGAGGAGCCGCAGATGCAAGGAGGAGCGAGAATCGCCCCGCAGTGTATTGGGATACATGAGGAGCGGAAGCGCAGCGACGACGCAGCAGATGCGAGCCCACAGCCGTTTTTCCGATGGCCTGCTAGGTTCCCTTGTAGACCAGCACCGGCTCGAGGCGACGCACCACCGCGGTGAGCTCGCGCTGGGCTCGCATGACCGCGCGGATGTCCTTGTAGGCACCGGGAGCCTCGTCTCGCAGGCGGTTGGCGATGCGGTTGTCGAACCAGACACCGCGCATCTGAGCGCCCAGCCGGGCGGTCGAGATGACTCGGCGCGCTTCGCTGCGGCTCATGATGCGACCGGCTCCATGGGAGCTGCTACAGAGCGAACGCGCGTTGCCGCGCCCGCGGGTGTGAAAGCTCGGCGCTCCCATCGAGCCGGGAATGATGCCCGCCTCGCCGTCACGGGCGGAGATGGCCCCCTTTCGATGCACCCAGAGCGTTTCGCCCCCGTGGTCTTCGCGCCGGACGAAGTTGTGGTGGCAGTCGAAGTACGACTCCCAGTCGGTCCGCGCGCCCAGCACTTCGCCGACCACTCGGTTCACGGCCTCGGCCATCTGGCGGCGGCTGAGACGAGCGTACTCGAGGGCCCATTCCACGTCGTGCAGGTAGCGGCGTCCGGCGGACGTCCGCGCCTCGATCGACGACAGGTTTCCATCGTCGCCGCCGTGGTGTTGGCGAATTGCCTGGCCGATTCCGCGAGAGCCACTGTGGACCATGAGCCACAGCTGGCCCGCCGCATCGCGCTGAAACTCGACGAAGTGGTTACCGCGCCCCAACGTGGCGAACTGGACGCGACCGATCCGCGACTTCTTCGCCTCCAAACCAGCGCACGAAAGCGGGCGCTGGTGCAGTGACTCGGGCAGGGTCGCCGTGGCCGAACGGTGTTGCGTCGTTGGCACCCGCTGCCGCAAGCGCTCGAGCACCTCCGTGGCGCGCCGTCGATCGCCGAGGGCGTCGCCGCCGCATCCAAGCCGTACCGCAGCCATGCCGCAGCCGATGTCGCCGCCGACGGCGTCTGGGAACAGGCGCGAGCGCGTGGCGACGACCGCCCCCACGCACACGGCGTTGGCCAGATGCACGTCGGGCATGGCGGCAACGGCAGCGACGTCGTCGTTGCGCGCCAGGCGCTCGAGCGAGCGCGAGACCTCGGGGCCAAGGGGGGCGGCGGACCAGATGCGCAACGTCTCGTCGCTACTCATCGCTGCTCTCCTCCGTCGCGCCGGGGCCGCCCCCGGGCACGACTTCAAAGCGAAGGCCGGGCACTCGCTTGCGGTGAATGGAGCGGGCCACCTCGGCACGCAGGTAGCCGCAGGCTTTTTCGAGTGCGATTTCTAGTGTTTTCGGTTCATGGGTTGGGTCTGGGGTCTCTACGAGCACGCGCATCAAGGACGCGCCTCGAAGGGGTTCGACGCCTGTGATCAGCAGGTCGCGCAGCAGGGAATGCTCCGCGCAAAGAAGCGCACACCGGAGGGCTTCTTCGACCCGTCGGCACAGCTGGTTGGTCTTTGTGTCGGCCCGCGCAGGGCCGTCGAACAGTTCTTCATCGGCCAGGTCGCGATCGACCTGGGGCAACGAGTCGAACCACGCCGGTTCGCTCGTCGGACGCACGGCATCTCGCCGGCGCCCTCGTCTTCGTTTCGAGGACAAGTTCACTCCCGCTCCGCGCGCGGACGCAGGTCCGGCGCGGCGTTGCGAAATCAACGCTGAAAGAAGCGGGTCCGTTTCACCGGCGTCGACTCCGCTGGCCTACAGGCCGCGGGGACACCGTAGGAGCGCTAAGCGACGCGGGGGAAGGGACCCACGAACGAAAGCATGTTGGCAAGATCGAGCATGGTCGCCTCCACGCGAGTGGTGGCCACAAACTACGGATCCCGGTGTCTGCCGTCAAGCTCGTTTTCGCGCGGGGCGCTGGCGGTGCGGGACCGTGACCCAGCGTGGGCTAGCCCAGACGGGACACCGCGGTTGGCGTCCGCTATACCGCTCGCCATGGTGCCCCCGCGTTTTCAGGTCGACCTCGATCGCCCGGCGGAGTTGCGCTGGGATGGCATCGAGGCGTTTCGCCACCAGGCGGGCCAACTGCTCGACTACTACGTGCGCGACCTCGGCGGCCTCGACGAGTTTGGCGACTTGTTGTCCGCCTATCGCGACGCGTTCGTGGCGCCCGCGCACGTCGCCGAGATGCGCGCGCTCGCCCGACGTCTGGGCCGCACCGAGGGCGAGATCCTGCTCTGCAATCTCTACTACGACGCCCTTAAGCACGTGCTTGGCTGCACGGCATTCGCGATCGACACGGACGACGGTCCGCTGCACGCGCGCAACCTCGACTGGGATACGGCCAACGGCATGCTGGGACGGTTCACGTTGATGACGGAATATCGTCGCGGCGGCGCCGTTCACTTCGTCGTTGTCGGTTGGCCCGGCTACGCCGGGGCGCTGTCGGGCGTGGCACCGGGGCGCTTTGCCGTCAGCCTCAACGCGGTGTTGAGTGCGGAGCCCGCGGCTCTCGCTCCGCCGGTGACGTTTCTCATTCGCGACGTGCTGGACACGGCGCGCGATTTCGAGGAGGCGGTGAGCCGACTCTCGAACACACCCGTGACCTCCGACAGCCTGCTGCTGGTAACCGGGACCCGTCGCGGCGAGATGGTGGTCATCGAGCGAAGCCCGACGCGGGCGGCGGTGCGGGGCGCGGAGGCGGGGCTCGTTGCCGTGACGAACGACTACCGGGCGCTTGCGTCGGAAGCCGGCGCCCGGGTCGACCACGAGCTGGCCGATACGTCGTGCGATCGGTTCGACCGGGCGGTGGCGCTGGCTCGCGCGCGCCGTCCCGCGTCCCCCGCCGACTGCCTTGCGATTCTCGCGGACGGCCGCGTGCGCATGAACATCACGGTGCAGTCCATGGTGCTATCGGCGTCTTCGGGGCTGGCCGAGGTCCGAATTCCCGCTCGCTTCGTCGGGGGCGGCCGGGATGGCGCATAACCACCCCTATCTACCCGTTACAGCGTAACCGCCGTTGGTTGCCTCGCAGAGGCCCAGCACTGGCTCTTCGTGCGCAAGTGAATCCGATTACGAGTTCGGTCGGCACTGGATCGGCGAATTGGCGAGCGGGCTTGGCTCGCCCGGCGTATCAACAAGGGGATGCGCGCCTCGCAGGCGGCTGCGCAGGGCCCGGCAGCACGTGATAAGCCGGCGGGCTTGGCCATCCAATGTGTTGACGAAGGCTCAACGGGTGCCGAAACCATGGTGCGGATGTTCCGGGGCGTTACGCCGATGAAATGAACGCTGAAGGCGCTGTCGGTCCGTCGCAACGCCAGGTGAGTTCGCGGGCCGCGCGGCGCAGCCGAGTTCCGATCGGGTCGGCGCTACGCGCTCGCTTGCAGACGACCGAGCGCGCAACGCGTCGGCGATTGGACTTACCAGTGCGCTGACTTTTGTGTGCCGGGTTCTCTCGCGCTCACGACCGATCGCGTGAGCGCTCGTAAGTTTCTCCCGAGTGCAAGCTCGACGCTCGCTGCGCACTGTCGTTGCGTGAATCGCGGGGCGGCCTGGAAAACGTTGATGTGTTCTCTCGCAGTTTCGACCGCGCTCGCTGGCTGCGGTTTCGAAACCGACTCCGACGTTCCGTCGTCCCCGCCGTCTGATGACGCGCCGGATGATTCCGACGCTCCGCCGGATTCGCCACCCGACTCGCCGCCGGATTCGCCGCCCGCGCCGCCCCCGCCAGACGACACGCCGCCCGAGATGTGGTCGTTCGTGCCGGTGTTTGGCATGGAGTGCGCCAACGAGACCTGGACAGGGATTGGCGTCAACCCAACAGAGTCTTCGTCGAAGCTGCTTATCTTTCTGGAAGCGGGTGGCGCCTGCTTCAACTCAATCTCGTGCGCGGCATTCGCGCATCCGAACGGGTTCTTCGAAGAAGACTTGTTCGAGATCATGAGTGAGCCCAAGGGGGTCTTCAACCGCGTCGCCCGCACCAACCCCTTCAGCGACTACAGCTACGTGTTCATTCCCTATTGCACCGGCGACATTCACGCCGGCGTAAACCCCGACGGTACCGGCGGCCGCAACCAGGTCGGGTTTCTCAACGTCGCGAGCGCGCTGCCCGAGATCGTCGCTCGCTTTCCCAAGGTCGAGGAAGTGGTCCTCGCCGGCTCGAGCGCCGGAGGGTTTGGCGCCATCGCGAACTTCGAACAGGTTCAGCAGGCCTTCGGCGATATCCCGGTCACGCTCCTCAACGACTCGGGGGCGCCGTTGCCGCCCGAGTACATGACGCCGTGCTTTCAGGAAAACCTGGCCGCCCAGTGGGGCATCGATCAAATCGTTCCCGGCGAGTGCGAAGGCTGTCGCATTGGCGAAGGCGGGGGCCTGTACAACCTGTTGCCGTGGCTCGCGGAGAAATATCCGGACCGACGCATGGGGGTCGTGACGAGCTTGTCCGACCTTACGATGTCGACGTTCTTCGGCTTCGGCTATCCCGAGTGCAGTGAGCTGCCCATCCCGATTCCGGGAGAAGACTTTGCCATGGGGGTGGCCGAGCTGCGCGACGACCTGGCGGCCCGCTACGACAACGTGGCCGTGTACAGCGTGCCCGGGACCAAGCACGTGTTCTTTTCAGAAACCCCCATGCGCACCGAAGTCGACGGGGTTCGCCTGTCGGACTGGCTCAAGGGCATGCTGTCCGGTTCGGCCGACTGGGACAACGTCAGGCCCTAGCTAGCTAGCGTCCCGGAGGCCGTCGCCAGCGCGCCCGGCTACACCGCGCCGGGCTCGGGCTGAGCGGTCTCTTCGCCTTCGCCCTCGTCCTCGTCTTCGTCGTCCTTGACGAACACGGCAAACACAACGAAGCCCACGATCACCAACACGATCGCGATGAGGCCCGGCGGTAGCGTCATCGTGAAGGGCTTCGACAGCTCGCCGTCGGCCAGAGCCGTCGCTTGCTCTTCGTCGATCTCCCAGACGTTGTCGCCCTGCACGATGACCCACTGCTCGTCCCAGCGCCAAAGGTCGAGCCAGAACAGGCCGAAGCGGCTGTACATCAGGCCAACTTTCGCCCCGGGCCCCGTGGTCGACTCGACTTCGGACAGCGCCTCGGCCTTGATGTCGGCGACCTCGACCACGTCCTCGCCGGTGTTGATGATGGCGATGCCGCGCTTGGCGTGGGCGTCGGTGTTGGCGAGGAACAGCAGAGCAAAGACGGTGATGGCTGGGATGAGTTTGGACACGAACTCGACGGTAGGAATTATCGAACCGGTTGAAAACGGTTTTTCAGGGCACCAGCCCTTTGTGGGCCACGTGGATCACAAACCTTGGCGTCAACGGGGGAGAACGGAGCAACAACCCGTAGGTACGGGTGTGCAACCGGCGAACGGCGTCCCACCGTTGGCCACCGGCCGGCGTTGTTCACGAGCGCTCTAGCGCCGGGTGATGTTGACGGTGGCTTTCGAGTCTTTGGGCTGGTCGCGCGTGCCGGCCATGGGACTCGCGGGCACCGGCGCATCGGAATCGAACCCGTACGACTCGACCTGTTCGAGAACCGACAACAGCGGCCCGGCGAACTCGGCGGCGCTTTGCCAGCGCGCCTCGGGGTCGAGGGCGATGGCGCGGTCGATGGCCTGCTGCACCGGCTCGGGCACCGCGGGCGACAGTTCGCGCACGGGCACCGGCGGGCTGCGGTCGAGGCCTTCGAAGGGCAGGTTGCCGGTGAGCAACTCGTAGAGCGTAACGCCGAGGGCAAACAGGTCGGCCCGGTGGTCGATGTCGCCGCCCGAGATCTGTTCGGGAGGCATGTACGGCGGCGTGCCGGCAACGATGGAGCTTTTGGGGCCGGAGTCGAGCGACTTGGCGAGGCCGAAGTCCATGAGCTTGACCACGCCGGTGTCGGTGCGCATGAGGTTGGCCGGCTTGAGGTCGCGGTGAATGACCTTGCGGCCGTGAGCGAAGGCGAGCCCCTCGAGAGCGCCCACGATGATGCGCAAGCCATCGACGATGGTGAGGCTTTGCTCGTCGAGGAGGTCTTCGACCGAGCGACCGTCGACCAGCTCCATGGCGATGAACGCCCGGCCTTCGAGCACGCCAAAGTCGTAGACGGTCACGATGTTGGCGTGGTTGAGCCCGGCGACCGCCCGTGCTTCGCGCTCGAACATCTCGCCCATGGCCTTGTCGCGAGAGAACTGCTCCGAGAGGAATTTCAGCGCCACCTCGCGGCCCAGCACGGTGTCGGTGGCGCGATAGACGACGGCTATGCCGCCGCGGCCGAGCTCGCCCTGGATCGAGTATCGGCCTTCGCTCTGCGGCTCGGGTGCGCCGAGGCGCGTGCGCCGCTCGCCCATGGCGCGGGCCCAGTCGCCGATGGCGGCCGAGCGCTTCCAGGCGTCGCGATACCCAGGCGAGGCTTCCTCCACGGCGTCGAAGGCGTCGCGCGCCTTGTCCCATTCGCCCTGGGCGAGGTGGGCCAGGCCGAGTCGATAGTAGACCTCGATGTTCTGTAGCTCGCACGGCTGCGAGCCGATCATGTTGCGCAGCGTGTTGGCGCTCGGTCCGAAGCGCGCCGCCGCCACGGCCGAGTCCTGCACCGCGTCGAGCTCGACCGGCTGAAGCTCGATGCCGGGAATGACCACCGCCGGCGCCGGGTTCGCGGTCGCCCGCCGTGGGGGCAAAGCGGGTTGCGCGAGCATGGCCTGAATGCCGCCGAGGGTGGCCTTCTTGAGCTCGGCGGCCGCCGCAACCGCGACCTCCTGGGCCAGGGTCGCCAGCTGCTCTTTGGACAGCGGGCTCGGCGAGGGCAACCCGGGCACTTCGGGCAGGGCGTCCAGATTCAGCGCGCTGGGCGGCAAACCGGCCGGGTCCGGGACCGGAGCCGCGCCGGCAGAGGCAGCCGCGCTCGGCGCGGCGGATGCGGAGGCCAGCAGCGTGACGCGCTCGGCAACGTCGCGATAGCTGCCCAGCGCCTGCAAGATGGTGCGAAACACCCGGGTAGCCGAGGCCACGTCGCCCTCTTGTTCGTAGGCGCGACCCAGGTGGTAGTGCCAGGGCGCCGTGTCGCTCTCGAGCGGCCGCTGGTCGATCTCGCGCCGCAAAAAGTCGATGGCGTACTGGGCCGACAGCCGGACGATACGGTCGAGCAGGTCGTCGGGGGCCGCCTCGGCGACCGCCGCCTGCCCAAGCGATGCCGCGGCGCGCTCGCGCAGGCCCGCGGTTTCGTAGAGCTCGGCGGCGCGGCGGTGGTTGCCCGCGCTCGCGAGCAGCTCGGCGGCTCTGCCCGGCTGGCCAAGCACGTTCACGTACAGCTGCACGGCCTCGTCGACGAGGCCGGCTTTGGCAAAGGCGTCGGCCGCCCCGGCCAGGTCGCCCTCGGCCATGAGGCGCTCGGCCTCTTCGGCGCCCCCCGATGCGGCCGCTGGCGGCGGCTCGGCTGCCGGTGCGGGCTCCGGCTTCGGTTCGGGGGCGGGCTCGGTACCCCCGCTTCGGAACGCGACCTCGGGGCCGCCGATGCCCGGCGAGGTGCCGGGGGTGGGGGCGGGGGCCGCCGGGTCGAGCTCGGCCGCTTTGGCGGGCATGTCGGCAAGGCGATAGCAGGCCGCCGCTCGCTGCTTGTCGCCGGCCCACTCGTAGAGTTCGGCGGCCTTGCGATGCATTCCGGCCCGCTCGGCGGCCTGTGCCGCTCGCGCCGGCTGCTCGGCCCGCATGAACAGGTCCATGGCCTCGCGGTGCTGGCCCGCGCTCAACGCTTTGCGGCCGGCCTGAGCGTAGTCGCCCGCGGCGACCAGCGAGGCGATGCCCTCGGTCTTCCAGTCTTGCGCTGGCCCGTCGGACGAACCCGAGAGCCGGCCGCGAACGACGAGGAGCAGCACAACGGCCGCGACGGCGCCGGCGAGCACCACCGGGTCTACGATGTCGGTCATTGCACGCGCCCTTTCAATGCCATTCGACAGACACTCCCTAGCCGGCCACGCACAAAAGCGCCTCGCCGGCGCTGATCAATCGCTTGCGGATGAGCAGCGACGCGTAGCTAGTGGAAGAGATGAGGCAGCGAGACTCCTTTGCGAGGGCCTCGACCTCGGCGAGGGATTGGCCGGCCATGAGTGCAGTGCGCAAGCCGTCGTCCACGCGAAGGGTTTCGATCACCGGCACGCGGCCCGACACCCCCGACTGGTCGCACTCGGAGCAGCCTTTGGAGCGAGCCGCCTCGCCCTCTTTCACGTTGAGTCCGCACGACGCCATGCGCTGGGCCAACACCGGCGGCGGCGCCGCCGGCTCGATGCACGCCTGGCACAGCCGTCGAATCAAGCGCTGAACGATGACGAGGGACACCGACTGGGCGATGGCCATGGAACTGACCCCGAAGTCCTGCAGGCGCTGGATGGCCGCCATCGCCGTGCTCGCGTGGTACGACGACATGACGAGGTGACCCGTCATGGCTGCCTCCAGGCCGATGCGCGCGGTCTCGTCGTCGCGAATCTCGCCGATCATGATGACGTCCGGGTCCTGGCGCATGAGCGCGCGGACGATCTGGGGAAACCCGAGCCCGGCCGAGTGATTCACCTGGACCTGGGTGACCCCCGGCATGCGGTACTCCACCGGGTCCTCGACCATGGCGATGGCGCTGTCGGGGCGGCTCTTGCGGCGCTCGTTGAGGCACGCGTACAGGGTGCTCGACTTGCCGGAGCCGGTGGGTCCGACGACCAGCACCGAGCCGTGCGGGCGGTTGAGCGCCGTGCGCACGACTTCGAGCGTCTTGCGCTCCAAAAAGATCTGCTCGAGCGGGCGCGTCATGGTCGCGGCGTCCATGACGCGGAGCACGACCTTTTCGCCGCGGCTCACCGGCAGCGTCGACACGCGCATGTCGACGTTGCGCCGGTTGATGCGCAGGCCGATGCGGCCGTCTTGCGGCAGCCGCCGCTCGGTGATGTCGAGGCCGGCCAGTACCTTGAGCCGAGCGACCAGACCGCGGGCAAAGCCCGGCGTGATGTACTGATCCCAGTCCACCAGCATGCCCTGCACCCGGTAGCGCACGCGCACGGCCGACTCTTCCTCTTCGATGTGAATGTCCGAGGCGCCCAGGTCGAAGCCGTGGGCGAGAATGCGGCTGACCATCGTGACGACCTCGTCGCCGATGACGCGCACGGCCCGATCGGCGTCGCGTTCCTGGTCCGCTTCGTCGTAGGTCAGGTCGCCCGGCGACGTGCGCTCCTGCAGGTTCGACGACTGCGGCGTGGACGAGTCGAGCTTGAGACGGGCGATCGCCTGGGTAAAGTCCTCGAGGCCAACGGCCATCGGCTTGATCGTCACGTTGCCGAGCAGCTGGGCCAGGTCCTGCAACGCGCGCTGGTTGTCCGGCTCGACCATGCCGACCTTGAGGCGGTCGCCGTCGAGGGCCAGCGGCAGCAGCCGGTGCTGCTGGATGAGCTTGACCGGGATCATTTCGATCACGCGTCGCGGCGTGTCGAAGCTGGCAATTCTGACGAAAGGCGCTACGTGTTCGTCCTCTTGCTGGCGCGGCTCGTCGAGCTTGACGGCGGGCATGGGCACCGTCGTGCCCGCCGCCGGCCGCAACGACGTCATGTTGGCCTGCACCACCCGGGTGGCCAGCCGGCGCGCAAGGGCGGTCGAAAACGCGGGCACCTTGGCGGCGAGTTGTTGAATGACGTCTTCGCGCAGCAAGACGATCGTGCAAGAAGAGTCCGCAACCACGTGACGCGATTGCGCAACTCCCAGCAGGCAGGCGACCTCGCCGAAGTGTTCGCCGACCCGTACCTTGTCGGACGCCAGGGTTTCTCCGGTTGTCGCGTTCACTCGGGTCGCCGTGGCCGATCCCGAAAAGAGAAAGCCGAGCCCGTCGGCGCGAGCGCCCGACGTGGCGATTTTTTCGCCGGCGGCATGCTCCGTCACCTGGGCCACGGACGCGACCCGGTCGACAACGGCCCGCGGGCAGTCCCGAAATAATGCAGTCGACGAAAGAAACTCGGCCACGACGTCGCTGCCGAGTGCCCGCGCCGTTCCCCCACCAGCAGCGTGCATATTTCGCTGATCGTACACCGGAACGGTCGTTTTCTCCGACATACTGTTGACCCGGTGGGCGCGCGTAGGCGCTGGGAACACCTCGTCGCCGACGCGCGCGGTCCCGGTGCCGGGGTTGCCAGGCCGCTCGCTGATACCGGGCTCGGCTCGAGGCGCATCCAGGTGGCGCAAACCGGTCAGTCGCCGGCCAACGCCCTGCGGCGAAACCGTTTCGTTGGGTCGATACGCCTGTCAAGGACGGCGCCATAGGGTCCCGCGGACAACGTGGAGGACTCAATGATGCTTTCTCAAGGGCGGGCGCTGCGGTTTGGCGCGAGCACGCTCGCGGCGGCACTTGCGTGCGGCTGTGCGGGCGACCTGGCACTCGACGATGCAGACGTCGCGGCCGATACCCACGCGCTGGCGGCCGACGCTCCGCCGAGCTTGACCAAGGGCTTCGTGCGCGACCTGTTGCCGGACCTCATGGCGCCCGGCGGCTCGGTGTACGAAAAGATCGAGGGCCTGGCGGTCACCCGGGACCGTCGCGTGCTCATCGTCAACGACAACGACGGCGTCGATGACAACAGCGGCGAGACCCAGCTCCTCGACCTGGGCCGGGCCCTGGACGGCGGCGCGCCGCCGAGAGCACGGTTCTCCCTTCGCCAGAGCTTCGTGCGCCAGTCGACCTACCCGGTCTGCCTGCAGGACAGCTTGTCGTGTGACTCAGACGACGAAACCGTCGCCGAGATCGCGGCCGTGAGCCGGGACGGCATGACCCTGGTCTACACCGACGCCGCTCAGAACCGGGTCGGCTTTGTCGACATCGCGGACCCCGAGGCGCCCGTGGGCCTGGGCACGGTCGATCTCCTCGGCGAGCCGACCTCCGTGGCGGTGGTGCGCGGCTACGTGGTCGTGGCGGTGAACACGTCGCCGGACTTTCTCAACACCAGCGGCCACCTGGCCGTGATTCCGATGCGCTGGCCCAAGGTCGTGCACCGCATTGATCTCGGCGGCCAGCCCGACTCGGTGTCGGCGAGCCCGGACGGTCGCTTCATCGCGGTTGCGATCGAAAACGAGCGCGACGAGGACCTGGGCGACGGCGAGCTGCCCCAGCTGCCCGCGGGCAACCTGGTCATCATTCGCAGCGGCAGCTGGTGGGCCCGCTGGTGGCACCAGGCTCGCTACTCCCCGGTCGACCTCACGGGGCTGGCCGCCTACGGTGGCGACGATCCCGAGCCCGAGTACGTCGACATCAACGACCGCAACATCGCGGTCGTCACGCTGCAGGAAAACAACCACCTGGTGCTGGTGGATGTCGAGACGGGCGCGATCGTCAACGACTTCGACGCCGGCGCCGTCGACCTCACCCAGGTCGACACCGAGGAGGAGGATCCCGCGCTCATCAGCCTGACGGGCGAGCTGTTCGACGTGCCGCGCGAGCCTGACGGCGTGACCTGGATCGACGACCGCCGGTTTGCCACCGCCGACGAGGGGGATCTTTTCGGCGGCAGCCGCGGGTTCACCATCTTCAATACGTCCGGCGGCATCGAGTACACCTCGGGCAACCGCCTCGACCACCTGGCGGTGCGCCTGGGCCACTACCCGGACTCGCGCTCGGGCAACAAGGGCAACGAGCCCGAGAACGTGGAGTACGCGCGGTTCAGCGGCCGGGAGTTCCTGTTCGTCGCGTCCGAGCGGTCGAGCCTCATCTTCGTGTACGACGTGCGCCGGCCTCGGCGTCCGCGGCTGGTCCAGGTGCTTCCAACCGCGGCGGCGCCCGAGGGCGTACTGGCGATTCCCCAGCGCAACTTGCTGATCGTCGCCAGCGAGGAGGACAACCGCGGCGACAAGCTTCGCGCCGCACTCAACGTCTACTCCTACGAGCCGTACCGCGCCCCGGCCTACCCGACCCTGGTCTCGACCAATCGCGCCGATCGGACACCGATCCCGTGGGGGGCCATTTCCGGCCTGGTCGCCGATCCGCACCGCAAGGACCGCATCTACGCGGTGGACGACAGCTTCTACCAGCGCTCGCGCATCTTCACCATCGATACGTCGCGGTCACCGGCGCGCATTGTTCGCGAGAGCTTTCTGCGCGACGACCGGGGCGTTTTCGCGTCTTTGCCCGTGGTGGCTCTTGCCGACCCGACCGTGCCGAGCGACCACCCGTCGCGCGCCGACGTGTTCGACGAGGCCGACCTGGCCGCCCTCATCAACGAGGACGGCACCGTGAACATCGACGGCGAGGGCATTGCCGTCGCCGCCGACGGGGGCTTTTGGGTTGTCTCCGAGGGCAACGGCACCTTTGACGACGACGGTCGCCCCATCAACAGCCGCAACTTCTTGCTCAAGACCTCGGCGAAGGGCAGCATCGAACAGGTCGTGCTGCTGCCTGAAGAGCTCAACGCGGTGCAGCTGCGGTTCGGCTTCGAGGGCGTGACGGTCTACGACGGCAAGGTGTACGTCGCCTTCCAGCGGGCCTGGAACGGCGAGCCCAACCCGCGGATTGGCCAGTACGACCCGGCTACCGGCGAATGGGGCTTTGCCTTCTACCCGCTCGATCCGCGCGAGTCCCAGCGGGGCGGCTGGGTCGGTCTGTCCGACATCACGTCCCTGGGCAACGGCGACTTCCTGGTGATCGAGCGCGACAACCAGGGGGGGCCCGACGCCGCGATCAAGCGCCTCTACCGGTTCTCGATTCACGACCTCGAGTTCCGATAGCGGGGCGCGACTGCCCGGCGGTTGGCCCGGGCGAAACGCGAGTACCAGGCCCGTCGGCGATGCCGGCGGGCCTTTTTTGCACGGGAAGACGCGATGGGCGGCCGCCGGGCTTCGAAAGTGACGGCCGCGCCGCGAAATGCTACCAACGACGCGTGGTCGGCCAGCTAGGCGATGCCCGGGCGTACCTGCAGCGGCGGGTCGCGCTGTTTACCGGCGTGACGGCCGTCTTCTTTGCGGTCATGACCGTCACGGACCTGCTCGCGTCGGCCGAGGGCGAGGCGCTGTTTTCGAGCACGCGCATCGCCAACATTCTGTCGACGGTGTCGAGCGCGGCCATCTGGCTGTACTGCCGCCGGGGCGAGCGCTCAATCGTCGTGAGTCGGTCGCTGGAACTCGCCTTCATGGCGGTGGTGATGGTCGCGATCTCCATCCTGCCGCTGGTGCCGCCGGTTCCCGGCGTCGGCGGCGTCATGGCCATGTTTACGCCCATTCCCATGGCGGTCATGGTGTGCCTGCGCGCGGCGGTCATTCCCAGCCCCACGTGGCTGTCGGTCGCTGTGTCCGCGGTGTGGGGCCTGGTCATGACCGCGTGCTCCACGGCCGGCTGGGAGGGCGTCGAGATCCTGATGGTCGACGACATGCTCGCCGACCAGGACATGCCGGGCTGGGCGTTGCCGCTGTCGTTGGGTCTGCTGGCCACGGCGGCGTTCTCGTTTATCACCGGGGTGATCTCCAAGGTCGTCTTTGGCCTGCAGACCAGCGTGCGCGCCGCCATGGAGCTCGGCCAGTACACCCTCGAGGCCAAGCTGGGCGAGGGCGGCATGGGCGTGGTCTATCGCGCCCATCACCGCATGCTGCGCCGCCCGACCGCGGTCAAACTACTGCCGCCGGAGAAGGCCGGCGATGCCGCCATTGCTCGATTCGAGCGCGAGGTTCGCCAGACGAGTCGGCTTTCGCACCCCAACACGGTCGCGATCTTCGATTTCGGCCGCACCCAGGACGGGGTCTTCTACTACGCCATGGAGCTGCTGGAAGGCGCGAGCCTGCAGACCCTGGTCGATCGCTACGGACCGCTGCCCGCGGGGCGAGCGGTGCACATACTGTCCCGGGCGGCCGAGGCCCTGGCCGAGGCGCATCAGAAGGGATTGGTTCACCGGGACGTCAAGCCCGACAACATCATGCTGTGCGAGCGCGGCGGCATTCCCGACGTGGTCAAGGTTCTCGACTTCGGCCTGGTCAAGGAGGTCGAGTCCGCGCCCGATCCGCGCCTGAGCGGGGTCGATACCGTGCGCGGCACGCCCCTGTACATGGCGCCGGAAGCCCTCACCAATCCCGACGCGGTCGACGGACGCAGCGACCTGTACGCCCTGGGCGCCGTTGGGTACTTTCTGCTCACCGGGCGTTCCGTCTTCGGCGGCACCATGATCGAAGTGCTGGCTCATCACCTGCACTCCGCGCCGCCTCCCCTGGGCGACGATGTCGATCCCGCCCTGGCGGCGGTGATCCGAAAGTGTCTGGCAAAAGAACCGTCCGCTCGCTTCGGATCGGCCAACGAACTGGTCGACGCCCTCGGCGAACTGCCCGCGGCGTCGACCTGGGGTCGCGCGCCGGCCGCCGCGTGGTGGGACGCGCATCGCCAGGAGTTCGAGCCCAAGGCCGCGGCGAACACCGGCCCATCGGCGCTCACCGTCGCGGTTGCCGAGACCGCCACCGCCGACGCGCAGCGGTCCGCGAACTGACAACGAAAAGAGCGCCGCGAGGCGCGCCGTGGTCGAAAGGGGGTCCTTTCACGGCAACGCCCCGCGGCGCGGGGGCCATCGGCCTGGTCGCTAGTGCCGGGACTAGTTGCAGCTCACCGAGAACCGCCACGCGGTACTCGATTCGTTCGGGTCGCAGGTGGGCGATAGCTCGACGAGCGCCTGGGTTGCCGTGCCCGCGGGCAAGGACACGTTCGTCGTGCTGCTGCCTCCGGTGCAGCCCGAGTCGAGGAGCACCTGGCCTTCGTACAGGACCCGAATGCGGTCCTTGATGGTAAAGAAGGTGCGGCTCACCGACACGTTGCCGCCCGGGGTTACCGGGAACGGAAAGGTCACGACCGGGCCATCGCCGCCGCTGACGACCTGGGTGCCGTCGCAGGTGGCGTCGCAGGTGCCGGTGGCGGGATTCCAGGTCGATCCTCGCTCGCACTCGCGCGGACCGACGCACGTATTGCCGACGCACTGGCACGGCTCCGAGCCGCACTGCAGCACCCCGCACGTGGTCTGGAGCGACCCGCACTCGGCGTTGAGCTCTTCGCAGGTCGGACACTCGCAGTCGTCTACGTCCACGACCACCGGGAAGGTGGCGGTGATGGTGTCGGTCCACGTGCCGACGCCGTCGGGTTCGAGACCGCTGAGCACCAGCGACAGCGAGTACGTGCCTTCCTCGAGATCGCGCGGCGGTGCGGTTAGCTCCACCGACGGAACGCTCGCCTGCGGCAGCTGGCTGGCGATGACGGCGCCGTCGAGACGCAGCTCGGCGGCGGTGATGGTGCGGCCGGTGGCCCCGGTGTTGAGCACCGCGGCGTCCGCAATGCCGCGCAGGGTCACGTTGCGGGCCACCGGGCTTTCGCAATCGGTGCCCACGATGGCCTGGTTGGTGCCGGGGGCCTGGAACACCAGGCCGTTGGCCTGAAAGACCGTGTAGACCGGCGGGCCGTCGTCGCAGGTGCCGACCAGCGCCCCGGCCGGAACGTCGCAGGTCGCGTCGACGCAGTCGTCGTCGGTTCGGCACCCGCACGCGGGCATGATGGACGCCTGCTGGTCGACCGTTGGAATGACGCCAATCATGCGCGTGTGGGTGAGCAGACGCACCTCCTGGTCGCCGTCGAACAGCTGAGCCTGCTCGGACGTAAGCTCGAACTCGCCGGCAAAGTCGTGCACATCGCCCGACGTGCCGGTGCGCGGCAGCGCGCCGTCGTCGATGCGGCGCCAGGCCCGCAGACCGCCCTGGGGTTCCTGTAGATAGACCCCGGTTTCTCGGGGAGGCTGCTTCGGTCCGAGCAGCTCGAGGGCGTCGTTTTGGCTAAACGTCTCGATGACTTCGAACGTCGCGGTTTCCCCGGGCGCCAGCGCGTTGCCGCACTCGCGCGAGTCTCGGCGCACGACCGCCTGGGTGCTGGTACCGAACGCCGGGTTCTGACAGGTGTGAAACGACACGGCGCCGATGGGCGGCAGGCTAAAGGTAAACAGCGTGAAGTCGGTGCTGAGAATGCCCGCCGGGGTGAACAGCTCGGCGAGCGCGTCGTCGAGGCCGCCGAGCACGCTCACTTCGAATGCGACGACGTCGAACTGCAGGCCGAGGCGATTGACCTCGTTGCACAGGTAGGTCGTGTTGTCGAACGACGTGTTGAGAAGGCTGCCCGACGACTCGATGCCGAAGCGCAGCGCGGCGCCGACCGATGTCCGCGCCGAGATGATGCCCTCTTCGAAGATCGGCTTGAGAATTGCCGCGGCTCGTTCGACCGCGGCGAAGGCGCGCGTTCGCGCAGCCGCATCGGTGAGTTCGCCGGCCTGGACCAGGTAGTCGAGGGCCGAGGCCAGCAGCAAACCGGGGCCAAACGTCAGCGCCGCGCTCGTTTCGACCTCGAGGCCAATCTCGGCCTGAATGGCAAACACGGGCTCGGTGCCGCCGGCGCCGATGCCCCAGTCGCCCTCGATGATGGGCGGCTGGTTGTTCTCGGCCGGCGCGGTGAGCGCCTCGTAGTAGCGAACCTGGCCGTCGCCGTTGAGATCGACGATGTCGGGGTGGGGGCGCATTCCGCCCGGCACGCTGTTGCCGAGCTCGAAGCCGAAATCGGAGTCCCACTGGCGGCTGTAGGTATGGCGGAAGACAAACTCGGGCCCGCCGTTGCCCGTGATGTCGAACTCGAGCTTGGGTTGGGTTTGCAGGCGAACGGCCAGACCAAACGGTCCCGGAATCGTCGTGTCGGCTCCGCTGCCGCCACCGAGCAACTCGAAGACGTCGCACGAGCCGGAGAACGAAACCGAGGCCTGAATGCGGGCCTCGGCGGCGAGAAAGTACTCCACGCGGGTCGCCATGCGAACGCGGAACTCGGCCAGTCGAAACGACAGAAGCTCGGCCAGCCGCGCGGTGGGCGGCAGCAGGCGAATCAGCCTCTCGACCCGGGGGTCGTCGTAGCGTTCGGACAGCGAGTCGAAGCGCAGAACGAAGTCGTTGGCCAGCGGGAAGGGCCGCACGCCCTGGGAAAACGACAGCGATCCAAGGCCGCCCTGAACCTCCGCATCGCACGCGTCGGCCGCGGCCGCGCTGGCCCCCGCAGGAGCCACCAGGCCGTCGCCCGTGTCTTCGAGCACGGTGATGGGACCGGTTCGGATCGTGTCCATCTCCACGGCGGTGAACGCGTCCCAGGTGTAGCCGGCTGCGGCCAGTTCGCCGCTGTAGCGGACGTCCATGGCCTCGTACACCTGGGGCACGGACAGGGGCATGTACACGACCTTGACCAGATCGGCGCGCCTCTCGGTTTCGAGAACGATGCCCTGCAGCGCGTGGCCGTCGGTGAGCGCAAAGATGGCGCCGGGCTCGAGGGGCCCGGCGGCTGCCGCCCGCACCACGGCGGTATGGCGGGGAATGTCCGGGGCGTCCTCGGCCGGGACCAGGTCGTCGAGAGCAAACGGCCCGACCCCAAAGGGCGCGGACGAACCGGCGCCGCCCGCGGCGGGATCGACGCCGACGACGCCGAGAGCCGGGTGGGCAACGTCGCCGCCGCGAAGCTCGATCACGTGGTCGCGAAGCGGCGCACTCGTCACCAGAGCGCCGCTGGTCGGCGCGCCGGGATGGCCGGTCGCGCGCACGCCGACGGCGGCGTAGCCGGGGCTGGCAACCGCCGTCACGCGAATGCTGCCGTCGGGCAGAAGCTCGGCCGTCGCGTCGTCGCCGAAGGTCTCGAGCGTCAGGCCGAGGCCGCCGACCGCCACTTCCCGATCGCCGACAAACCCGCGGACGGCAATGCGTCGCTGTTGGCCCACCTCGGTTAGCGAAACGGTGGCCGGGGTCAGGCGCAGCCGAAGGGGCTCGTCGCTCTGGCCCGACGCAGCGGGCAGCACGCGGGTCTGCACCGCGACCCTGGCTTGCCCGGGCGCGCAGGCCGTCCCCGACACCGACAGAGACACCGACGTCGAGGCAATCTCGGCGCCCGCGATCGCGCCGTCGCTGCACGACTCGAGCTCGAGATAGCCGTTGCTGGCGCTCGGGCCGTAGCGGCACTCGACCGCCGGCTCACCGTGGCTCAGAGTCGCCGCCGTGGCGCCCGGACTGGTGACGCGAAGCGCGCCGGGCAACACCCACGGGGCGTCCGCCTGATCGAGGGTGAGCATGCCGGGCTGGTCGGCGCCGGCGCACGAGGCGCTCGCCGCCAGGGTGGTGCTCGGGTCGAGATCCGGAGCCGAGTCCGGGATTCGGCCAGGGGCCACACAGGCGGCGGCCGTGGCGCGCTCGCGCCGTCCCAGGTGCAGGGTGGAAAGCTCGCCCGCGACCACCGACCCGACAATGCCCGATCGCTCGAAGCGCACGGCGGCGTTCGGTGCAATCAGGTCGCCGAGCACGCGGGTGTCTTTCACCGTGACGGCGTCGGTTGCGGGAAAGAACCAGATCACGGCCTGGTCCGGCGAGCCGGTTTGAAACACGGCTCGATCGATGGTCGCCGACGCGCCGCCAATGACTCGAGCGATCACGGTGTGTGCGGTGGATTCCACGGTGATTCGCCGGGCGTCGAGGTCGTGGGCGTCGACGTCGATCACCTCGAGCTCGACGCCGGTGCCGGACAGCAGCAGTTGGTCGCTCGCAACGGCGGAGGTTCCGGTCGGGGCGAGGGCCGAGAGCGTGTCCGCGTAGGCCGCGACCGAGTCGGCGACGTCGTCGAGCGCGGTGCGGTCGACCAGGCGGCTGCTGTTCGCTTCGAACCGCGTCAGGTCGGGGGCCGCCTTGGTCACCAGGTCGCCGCCGCGAACGGAGCCGTCGCGCAGGGTCGCCTGGCCCACCACCGTCAAAGCGTCGCTGCCGTCGGTGACGCGAAATCCGACGTTCTGAGTGGTGACGTCACCGCCGATCCAGAGCGGCCCGGTCCAACCCGTGCGCGTGATGGACGCGTCGCCCAGCACCACCGAGGTGCCGGGTGCGAACTGCTCCCAGGCCGGGACGGCGCAGTCGGCAGCGGCGTCTGTCAGCGCGACGCGAATGGTCGTGCGGGCGTCGTCGCGGGTTGGCGACCACGAGTCGCCGTTGCCGACCGACAGGCGAACGTAGTCGGTCGTGACCGTGTCGCCGGCGTCGGAGCCGTCGCTGCACGACCGCAGCAAGTAGCGCAGGCCTTTTTCGATCTGCACGTCGCCACTCGGGTGCGCCTGGTCCGCGCCACCCCGGTACTCGCACGTGGCGATGTCGCCGCCGCGGCGAAAGCGCAGCGTGGCAGTGTGGTTGCCGGCGTTGCCGACTGTGACGGGCAGCTCCGCGGGCACCGCGAACGCGACTGGCCGGTCGAGGTTTCGCTCGTCGTGAAACCAGGTGCTCGGGGAATAGGTTTTGCTGGCCTCGAGCACGAGGCCGGACGTGGCGGTTTGCGCGGCCCGCGAGGGAGCGGGCGACCCGTCGGGGCTGGGGCTTTCGCACGCCGCCACCAACGCGCAGGCGGCAACGAGATAGACTCGACTTGTCATCAGATGACTCCTTGAGAGGGAAACAGCACCACCATGGCCAAGGCCGTTGCGGTTGGGCGGTGTCCGCTGGTGTCCCGTGGAGTCCTTTCGGGCGAGGCCGGATTCGGCCGTTGCGGGCGTGCAAAAGGGGCGAGTGGTGCATCCCAGTCGTTGGCGACGCCATGACTTCGAGGCAATGGAACGCCCACCGGATGTTGGCTTGCCAACTCTTGGCGCGACCGGTGAATGAGCACTCTTGCTTTTGGACGAGTCGCCCTTATCACAGTGGCTCGCTTCGGCTGCGTGGTTAACTGCGTTCGATGAGCTCGGCGCCACTTGTGGTCAAGGCTGAGGGCAGCACCCGGCACGCTGGTCCGGCGGCATCGCTCGAACGTCTCGACGCCCGGGCGCGATGGGCCGCGGCGTTGCTGGCCGTGGCGTCGCGCCCGCTGCCCGCGGCAACGGTGTTCGCCGACGCCCAGGCATCGGCCGCCCTTGCGCTGCTGGCGCGCGGCGGTGTGGTGTTGCTCGACCAGGATCTCGTTGTGTTGGCCCCCGAGTGGTGCGACTACTGCCGGGCGCGCCTGGACGCGGACGCGAGAGCGGCCCTGGAGCGGGCGCTGCTTACGACCCTGCGCGGCGGTGTGCACAGCGACCCGGTGGCGCTCGAGGTGCTGCGCCTCGCCGCCCGCCACCGGCTGTGGTCCGAGGTCACGCAGCTGCTCGAGCGCCGAAGCGCGCGTCTTCTGCGCGGCGGCTTTGGTCGCGAGGTGTGGGCGGCGATTCGCCACGCCATCGACGCCGTGCCGTACTCGCTGCGCCTCGATGCCGCCCTGCACGCGGGACCGGCCGCGTGGCGCGAAATCGAAGAGCCCACCGGGGCCGACCCGGCCTTGCGCTCGCAGTGGGCGCGGCTTCTGTACGCGCGCGGTGAGCTGCGCGCCAGCCTCGAGTCGCTCGGCGCCTGCGGCGGCACCGACGCAGATGCAGACCTCGCCTTGCTGATCGAGTTCGCTCGCTGCGAGCAGTCGATGGGCCACGCCGATCGGGCGGTCGCCGTGCTCGCGGCGCGCGCCTGTGCCGGCGACCTGACCGGGGAAGCGCTGGCGCTGTGGGCCCTTTCCTGCGCAACCGCCGGGCAGCGTCGCGACGCGCTGGTCGCCCTGGCTCGGCTGCACGAAACACCGGCGCCGGCGGGCTGCACGCGGGCCTGGGTCTGGGCGGCGCAGGCGCGCTACGAACTCGGCATGCTCGAGGCGGCCAGTGAGGAACTCGACCGCCTGGGACCGACGGCGAAAGCGACCGGCGCGGCCTGGGCTCTGGCCGCCGCCATCGAGTTCGACGCCGGTCGGCTGGGCAACCTCGAGCGCCTGCTGCGCGACCGCGCCCGTCGGTCCGACGCAACCGTCGTGACGGCCATCGCCATCGAGACCATCGACGCCATGCGCCGCGTCGCCGGCGGCGACTTTGGCAATCTCGACGTCGACGTTCAGGACCTGGCGGCCCGGGCGGCCCGGCACGGCCTCGACTATCCGCTCGTGACCGCCGCGACCGCGCGAGTGCAGTGCGCCATCGCGGATGCGGCTCCGGACGCGGGGCTTTGCGCGGAGGCCGCCGGGCTGGCCACCGCCGGCGCGTCGCTGCCCCAGCGGCTGCTGGCCATCGACGTGGCCGAGCTCGAGCTGCGCTCGGGACAGAGCTCGGCGCCCCCGCCGGCGTCGGGGCCCTCGGACCCCGTCGAGCTGTGTGTGGCTGGCGATCGGCTTCGGGCTTTGTCGGCACTTCTCGTGGGCGATCACGCCGGCGCTCAGGTACACGCGCGCGACGGCATCGATCTCGCCAGGGAGTCGGGGCACCGGCAGGTCCTGGCCCGCGTGCTCGAGGTTGCCATCGACGGGAGCCTCGTGCGCGGCCAGAGCGCCCGGGCGCGGGCCGACGCCGAGCAGTTGCGGGCCCTGGCCGACTCGATGCCGTCGGCTCGCTGGCGGGCGACCGCCGAGTGGGCGCTGGCGGTAACCGACAGCGAGCCCGACTGGCCCGTTCTCGAACGGCTGTCTTTGCGCCGGCGCGAGTCGCCGGCGTCAGCTCGTCGCGCGCGGTGGCTGCTCGGCGACAGGCCTCGCGTCGACCGGGTCGACGACGCCGTGTTGCGCGCGCTCGTGGCGCAGGGACACCAGCGCTGCGAGCTGCGGCGCACCGACGGCGTCGACGCCTCGCTGGGGATCGATCTCGATCGCGAACTGGCGTGGACCGCCGCCGGCTCGCTCGACCTGCGCGGGCGGCCGGTTCTGTGGGCACTTCTGCGCGCGCTTGCAGACCTGGGGGATCACGCGGACAAAGAGCGGCTCGTCGAGCGCGTCTGGCGCGAGTGCCACTATCACCCGCTGCGACACGACAACCGCCTCAAGCTGGCGATCAAGAAGCTGCGCGGCCATCTGCAAGGGCTCGGCAACGACGTCGCCATTGCCACGACGGACCGGGGCTACGCATTGTGCGGCGCCCTGCGCGTGTGCGGCTGTGGAACCCGCCGGCAGTAGCTGGCGCTAGCGACGGGTCGCGCGGTCGACAAAGTCGAGCAGGGTTTCGAAGTACAGCGGCGGCCGATGGGCCCAGGATGCCGCGTTGCCATCCGTTCCGTCGCCGCCCTCGACCATGAGGTCGTGGTTGGCGCGAGGAAAGACCACGATCTCGAAGTCCCGATTGCCGGCTCGGCGCAGGGCCGACTCGAGAACGGGCACGTTGTGTTCGGGCGGAACCACGAAGTCGTCGGCGCCGTAGACCGCGAGCACGGGCACGGTGAGGGCGGCCAGCGCTTCGTCGGAGTCGTGGGGCACGCGCCGAAAGTAGCCAACCGAACCGTTGTCCTCGTAGTCCTTGGGGCGGTCGGCGATCTCGGCCCACGGCCTGCCCTCGGCAGTGGCAACGTGTGCGGCGATCTCGGCCCACGGTGCGGCGTCCATGGCCAGCCGGGTGAGCGCCTTTTGGTACGCGAAGGCATCTGCGTAGTCTTGCTCCGAGAACTCGCCGCCGGAGCGCTTCATGAGCTCGCGCACGACCTGCGCCTGCTGTTCCGCGAGATCGACCGCCGGGCCCGAGTGCATCACGACGAACGCGATGCGGCCGGTCTGGTGCGCGAGTACGGGGGCGACCCAGCCTCCGGCGCTGTGGCCCAGCATGCCGACCCGATCCGGCGCGACCCTGGGGTGCCCGGCGAGGGTGTCGAAGGCCGCCATGGCATCGTCGAGGCGGTGCTGGAGCGTGTGTTTGCCGCGTTCGCCACCGCTGCCGGCGACGCCGCGTCCGTTGAACACGATGGCGGCCACGCCGCGCCGGGCGGCGCGCACGGCGTGACCGAGAAACTGAAAGCCCGGCCCGTAGCTGCGCCCCTGAACCAGCACCAGACCCGGGAACGGCCCGTCGCCCTCGGGCAGTACCAGCGTACCGGTGAGGGTCACGCCGTCGGCGGATGGAAACTCGATGGCGGTTTGCACGACCGGGGCGACGTCGGGAGCCGGCAGCCGGGTCAGGTGCACGGCAAGCTGGGTGGGGCCGTCTTTGCCGGGCCTTTCCAGGGTGCCGCTCATGGTGCCGCCGGAAATGTCGGCGGCGAGCGTCACCGTTGCCCGACCGAGCCGAAACGAAAGCTGGCCGTCACCGGCGGTGTGCTCGACAGCAAATTGGACCAGGTTCCAGTTGGGCACGTCCACCCGCAGGCGCAGCGAGCCGGACTCCGGCTGGTCGAGCCACAGGGCGAGCTCTTGCAACGCGCCGCCGCGCACGATTGCCCCGCGCCAGTAGCCCTGCAGGGTCGGGGTGGTGGTTCGGACCACGGCGCGCGGCGCGGCCTGCGCCGTGGCCTGCGCCGCGGGCGTGGTTGTCGTATCGGCGTTGCCGGCGGTTGCTGAACCACCGACGCAGGCGGCCAGCGGGGCGAGGATGCAGGCAAGGAACGCGCGGCGCATGGGCCGATTCTAGGCCTACCGCCCACCGAGCGAGATCGCGCCGCCGCCGGGATTCGCGTTGTGGCGCGCACGACGTCGGGCCTCCCGGACAAACAAGTGCGGCCGCTCGAACAACTCGAGCGGCCGCGAGGTTGGCCTACGCGGGGGCGCGCAGGCGCAGGTTGGTTGGTACGGGTTGATAGTCCGCGGGGGTCAGGGCGAATTGCCCGCGCCCGCCGGTAAGAGAGCTCAGAGCGCCGGCGTAGCCGAACACCTCGGCGACCGGCACGATGGCCGAAACCACGCGGCGGTCGCTTTCGGCGGCGACGCCGAGCACCGTGCCCCGACGACGGGCGAGATCACCGAGCACCGCACCGGCGACCGCTTCGTCGATCGTCACGGACAGCCGGGCCGTTGGCTCGAGGACCACGCGCTCGTTTTCTGACGCGACTTGTGCCAGGGCGTTGTGTCCGGCGATCTTGAACGCAAGCTCGCTGGAGTCCTTGACGTGAGTCTCGCCGTCGACGAGAACGACCTCGATGTCCGTGAGCGGGATGCCGTCGATGCCCCGCGCCATGGCTTCGCGCACGCCGATTTCGACGCCGCGCACCATGTCCGCGGGAACCGCGCCGCCGCGGGTCTGGTCCGCAAACGAGAGACCGGACTCGGCCGGTCCCGGGCCGACCCGCAGCTTGATGCGCGCGAACATGCCCGGGCCGCCCGACTGCTTTTTGAGCGTGTAGTCGCGCTCGACCGCCGCCGCCAGGGTCTGCCGGTAGGCAACCCGTGGACGGCCGATCGACGCGCGAACGCCATGCTCGTCGGCAAGTCGTTCGATCGCGATGGCCAGGTGCAGCTCACCCATGCCCGACAGCTGCCGCTGCCCGGTTTCGCCGTCGGTACCCACGCGCAGCGACGGGTCGGCCGTCACGAGCTTGTGCAGCGCATCGCCGAGCTTCTGCTCGTCCGAGCGATTCACCGGCTCGATGGCGGCCCGCACCAGAGGTGGAGGCGTTTCGATACGCTCGAGGAGCGTCGAGTCGCCGACCTCGGTGAGGGTATCGCCCATTGCCAGCGGGGCACCAACGATGGCCCCGATGTCGCCGGCGACCAGTCCGTCGACTTCCTCACGCGTGTTGCCGAAAAGCTTCACCAGCCGCGCGACGCGCACGGTCCGACCGAGGCGAGCCGAGAATACCTGGGTGCCTCGAGTGAGGCGCCCGCGGTACACGCGAACGAACGTGGTCTGACCGTGACGATCGAAAGCGACTTTGAAGCACAGGGCCGCGAGTTTGCCCGCCGGATCGAAGATGACCTCGACTCCCTCGCTGTCGCGAGGTGCTTTGGTTCCTTCGGGAGCCGGCAACAAGTCGACAACGGCGTCGAGCAGGGGCTGAACGCCGATGTTCTTGTAGGCCGAGCCGGACAGGACTGGAACGACGGCCAGGTTGGCAACGGCCCGCCGGAGCGCGTCAACGAGTGCGGTGCGGGGCACCGGTCGATCCGCGAGAACCGCTTCGGCGACCTCATCGCTGTGGTCGGCGCACTCCGACAAAAGATCGTCGCGATACCGGGCTGCCCGGGTGACGAGGTCGTCGGGGATGTCGGTCTCGCGATAGTTCGAACCATCGCCGCCGACGTCCCAGACGAGAGCCCGCATACGGACCACGTCGACAACGCCGCGAAGCTCTCGCTCGGCCCCGATGGGGAACGTGAGCACCACCGGACGCGCGCCCAGGCGCGTCCGAATGTCGCGACACGTGGCGTCGAGGTCGGCGCCCGCGCGATCGAGTTTGTTGACGAAGCACAGGCGGGGCACGCCGTGTCGGTCGGCCTGACGCCAAACCGTCTCGGACTGAGCCTCGACTCCCGCGACGCCGTCGAACACGCAGACCGCGCCATCGAGCACACGCAGGGCGCGCTCGACTTCGATGGTGAAGTCGACGTGTCCCGGAGTGTCGATCAGGTTGAGCTGGTGGTCTTGCCAGGGGCAAGAGACGGCCGCTGCGTTGATGGTAATGCCATGGGCTTTCTCGAGGGGGTTGTCGTCGAGTGTCGAGCCGCCGTCGTGCACTTCGCCGGCGCGGTGAATGCGGCCGGTGTAGAGCAAGATGCGCTCGCTGAGGGTCGTTTTGCCCGCGTCTACGTGGGCAATGATGCCGATGTTTCGAATCCTTCGGTGGTTGGCGGTGAACCGCATGAGAGTTCTCTTCCGTTGCGAAAAGACGAAGAACGCACGGGTCCCGTCGACGATCTGCAAGAGACGACGTCGGGGGCAAGGAGAGGGTGGTTCCCGCAGAGCACACACATCGCCGCCCGTGCGCAGGCCGACGGCGACAAAACGGTGGGATAGGCTCGGCGGGTTACCGACTTGCGGGCCACACACACAGCGAGGCGTACGCCAGCGCAGCGCAGCGCACGCCCGCACGTCGATCCCGGCCAAAGCCGGTCACCGCAAAGCTCTTGCGGGTGTGACGGGGCGTGAAACGCATGCCATGGATGTACGGCACGACCCGGGGATCGAGCAAGCACTTTTTGAGGGGCGACGCATCTGCGCGATCAGCGCAGGCTTTTGCACGGCCGCGGGGCCGGCACCGTCTCGAGTCCGCGGACAACGCGCTACGCGGTCGCGGTTCGCCGTCGCCAGGTGAGCGCGAGGCCGGCGAGCGCCACGGCCAGGCCCAGCCCGAGGCCGCTCGACCGGCGAGCCACGCGGCAGCCGCCGAGGCTGTCGGACACCGCCACGAGTGCCGGCTCACCGGCCTGGCCATCCGGGCCGATGGGGGTAATCGAGATCGTCACGTCGAGGTCCTGGTCTCGATCCCAGAAACGCAGCACGAACTCGTGCTCGTCCACGTACGACACGGGCATGACGGCCAGGCCTTGCGGCCACCAGAAGTCGTCGGCGCCCGCGCCGTCGATGGCAATTCGATAGGCCACGGCGCTATCGAACGGTTCACCGTCTTTGTCCAGGACGTTGAAGCGGACGGAGCCGCTGTCGGCGCACGAGCTCGAGACCTGGCTGCACCCGTCCCGGGATTCGAGGTCCGCGCCGCGCCGCACTTCCACGTCGGCAACCGTCGCCAGCGGTACCCCGGGGGCGTTGGGGGACTGCTCGGTCGGGACATCGACCTCTTCGTAGTCGATGGGATAGACGCAAGCGTGAGCGACCCGCCCGCCCAACGAAGCAAGCCCAATGCTTGCAACGGCGATGAGCAGGGGGACTCTCATGGTCCCAGTATCTCCGCCCTGGGCTCGGGACACAACGACGCTCTTGCACCGGGCGCAGGTGTCGGTGAATGCCGGAGCGCGCCCCAACGTGCCCAAAAACCTTGCGCGCGCACGGAAAAACGGTGGCCGCGTGTCGCGAAACATCGACCCAGGTCGCCTACCAAGGCATGGGTGTTCAAACGCGCAGCCGCGCCGGGGTTCGGTCCGACATCAACATAACCCCGCTCATCGACGTCATTTTGGTCCTGCTCATCATCTTCCTGGTGACCATGCCGGTAATGATGCAGAAGATCACCATCGAGGTCCCCCGCCAGCTCGACGAACCCACCGAGTGGGCGCCCGCCGGCGAGACCATCGTCGTTTCCGTTCAGGCCGACGGCGACATCGACTTCGAAGCCTCGGGATCGCGCGAACAGATTGCCCTGCGCGATCTCGCCCCAAGGGTCGCGAACGCGCTCGCCGGCCGTTCCGGCGAGTCCGTGGTGTTCGTCGACTTCGACTACGCCGTTCGCTACGACGACGTCGTCCGCGTCATGGACGTCGTCGCCAGCGTAGGCCGCCCGGGCGAAACCAAGATCGCCATCGCCGACAAGTCGTCGCTAGCCCGGTAGCCGGGGCCGGCTCAGTTGGCCGACAGGAACGCGGCGAAGTTCGCCTGATGGGCCTCGCGCTGGGCGATGCATTGCCGGATGCGGTCGACAACGAGGTCGTAGTCGCGTTCGCCGTCAGATCCCGGCGGATACAGTGGCCCAAGTATGCGTATCGCTTCGGCGAGGCCGGCCCGGTCGCAGACTCGGATGGCCGTGGACGCTACGTCTTGTCGGGAGATACCCGGCAGTGCGTTGCGAACGGCGTCCAGATTTTCGCGGGTGAACTCCCATACGATCGGGGCGACGGCGGGATTGTAAAGAGGGCCCCACAGCAGCGCTGGACTGAGCCTCGGCTCGAACGTGCCGGCGACGAAGAGGTCTAAGTTGCGCCGCACCAGATCGGGGTCGGCAAACAGAGACAGGGTTTGGAGGAGGCGTCGCTTGCGGCGCGCGTCGGTTTCAGCTTTGGCGGTTTCGAGCAGGCGCTCGTAGAGCCGTCGGTCGCCCGTGCGTCCGACGCTTTGTAGCGCGGCCGCGAGAGTGTTTGTGTCCGCCGAGTCGGGGGCGTCGAGCCACTGGTTCACGATTTTGACGGCTTCGCGACCCATGGCCTGGTCACCCCCTTCTTCAACGACGAGGCGCAGCAGGCGACTTCGAAGACGAGTCGTTTGCTGATCGTCTCCCTTGCGGGTTTTCCAACCGAGTCGTCGCGCGCGGTTGCCGAAGAGCTTGCGAATGAAGCGCTGGTACGCGGGGCGAGTCTTGTCGTCGACGAGAAACTCCGCGGCGCCGACAAGCTGGGCCGCCCGGTACGCAATGTTTGGACTCTTGTCGTTGGCGAGGCGGGCGATGAGAGAAAACGTCAACCGGGCGTCGGCCGTGCCGGCGCTGAACGTGGCATTGAGGTCGTTGAGGACGCTCAATCTCTCAGCCTCGCTCAAAGACGCGCCTCGCCGACCGAGCAAGAGTGACTCGAAGTCGCGCGGACTGTACTCGGAGCGGTAGTAGCCGATGCCGCCCTCGTTTGCCACGAGCCAGGACGGACACTGTCGGCTTCCCTCGAGTGGCAACGTCATTTCTCTATCGGTCATCAATGCGCATGAACGAGCCGAACGTTTTCCACGGCCGTAGCGGACGCACACCGGAATGTGCCACCGCCGCTCACGGTCCGGTGTTTGCCCGGCGAAGACGAAGTGACGCTGGGCCAGCGCCACTCGAGGGGGCTGGCCCTTGTCGCATTGCAGGGTCGCTTTGACGACCGGTGCCCCCGGTTGCAGGATGAAGGTCGCAAACGCATCGGCGAGAGCCGGATCGGATACCGCCGCCAGGCTCGCGAAGAAGTCATCGCGGGTGACGCTTTTCCAGGCGTGTTCGTCTAGGTACGCGCGTACACCTTGTTGAAAACGCTCTTTGCCGAGCCAGCGCTCGAACATCCCGATCACCGACTCGCCCTTGGAATAGACGATGGACAGGCTCGTCCAGATGTTGGGCAGGCCAGGGACGTCGATGTAGATCGGTCGCGACGCCGCGCTCGAGTCGTCCGACATTGCGTCGTCTGCGCGCTCTACGCGATCGATGGCGCGGTTCCACTTCGGGCGGTATTGCTCAACCACCTTCGCGGTGATCCACGCGGTAAAGGACTCGTTGAGCCAAAAATCATCCCACCATGCCAGCGTCACCAGGTTGCCGAACCACTGGTGGCCCATTTCGTGGCTGGCGATGCCGATGAAGCTGCGGTGAAACCAATCGGGTTCGGCACCGGGCTGCGCCAGCAGGTAACGCCGGTCGTAGGTGATGAGTCCGGGGTTTTCCATGGCGCCGATGAACGTCGGCATGGCGATGCTGTCGAGCTTTTCGTAGGGGTAAGGGCGACCGAAGTAGTCTTCGAGAAGCTCGAGCAGGTTGCCCATATGCGCTGCCGCGAACGCCGTCTGGTCGGTGAGACCCCGGGGGACGATGATGCGCAATGGTGTGTTGTTCTTACCGGCGGAACCCGCGTCGACGACCTCGAAGGGGCCGGCCGCAAACGCCAGCAGGTAGCTCGGGATCGGTTTTGTCTCGGCGAATTCGACCACCCGACGTGCGCCGAGGACCTCGTCGCGTCGAGCGGGCGTGTTCGCGAACGCAAGCTGCCCGGCGGGCAGGCGCATGGTCAGCTTCCAGGGAGTCTTCCACCTCGGCTCGTCGAAGCAGGGGACGGCTCGGCGCGCGTAGTGCGACTCAAACTGAGTGTAGAGGTAGTGGTTGCCTCGGTCTTGCTGGCGAAACACGCCGAGAAACGTCCGTGCTAGACACCGGAGCCACGTAGGCAATGTCGATGCGAACCGGCCCCGGACCAACGGCCCGGGGCAACAGCAGTCCGAGCATTTCGTCGTCGGGGTAGGGGATCGCTGTTGCGACCCAGCGTTTTCCGTTCGCGGTAACGGTGGCCTGGCTGATGGAGGGGCCCCGCGCGTTGAGCCAGATCGTCTGCACGCGCTCGCTTGCGACCGCGTCGATGCGAACGCGGCCCGAGAGCTCGTCGCTGGCGGCGTCGAGATCGAGCTCCAGGTCGAAGCGGATCGGCGACACGTCGCCGGGCAATCGCTTGCCGGGTGACGCCGGTGTTGGGGGCGTTTTCTCCGTTCGCCTGGACGTTGCCGGAGCGGCGGCGCTGTTGGACGGTTCGGCACTCGGGGGCGCGGTCGTCGCCGCACCGCAAGACGACAGGGCCAACAGCCACAACGCGGAGCCCCACAAACCTGGTTGCCGCATAGGGCGACGGTACGGCAGAGCTGTGGCGCCCGCCAGACTACCGGTCTGGCTTTGGCCCGTTTCGGGACGCTCCGAGGGGCTATGCGAGAGGCGGTCCCGGGTCAGCGCGGTTCATCGTTCGCGCCTTTCGCGGGTTCTGAATGGCTGGCGGCGGGGGCGTCGTCGAGCACGTGGGTGGTGATCCAGTCGTCCACTCGCTGCCAGAGGGGCTCGGCGCCGCTGAGGGCGCCGAAGTGGCCGACTTGCCGCTTGCCGAGTTCTTCCGGCTCCAGGTGCCAGTGGGTTAGCGGTGCGTTGGGCATGGCGCGGCAGAAACGCCTGCACGCCTGGACCGGGCCGAGCAGGCGATCGTCGGTGAAGGAGATGGCGAGCGTGGGAGCAGACACGCGGGCGAGCGCTGCCGCCACGTCACCTCCCCGGTAGCGATAGCGTCCCCAAAGCCCCCAGTTCGACCAGTCGCGAATGTGCTGACGAGAGAACCTGGCGCCCCAACCAATCTTGTCGCCGGGGGCGTATCCCAGAACCTCCGCCGACAAACGCATGAGCACGTAGAAGGCGAGGCCACCTAGCTGACGGTGCAGCTTCCCCAGCTGCCGAAAGTGCAGCCAGATCGAGCAGAGATTCACGACGCCATCCACGTTGCGCGGGTGCAACCCGGCGTAGGCCGAGTTCAGCTGGCCGCCCAGGCTATGCCCGAGCAAGACGAGCTTTTGCGATGGGTAGCGATGACGGATGAGGGCATGGGCAGCCGGCCAGTCCCGGTGGAGGTATTCGCGAATGCCAAAGTCCACCGCGCGCGAGGGGGGCCGGCCGCTGCACCCTGTACCCCGCGGATCGAGAACGACCACGGCATAGGCCGCCTCCGAAAGGTGCGAGGCAACGTGCCGATAGGCGCGCTTCGTTGCGCCCATCGCGGGCGTCAGCAGCACCACGGCCTTGGCATCTCCGGGCGGGGCATAGAGATCCGCCGTCAGGGACACGCCATCGTCGGCCACGAGCGACAGCGACTCGGCCGCCGGGCGCTCGGGCGCCTCGGGGCTCGGCGTCGCCGCAACGGACTTTGCTTGCATATTGAAACTGAGCCAGAGAAGATTTCAAATAGCAAGCAATAGCGTGTAGGGTGCCAATATTGCTAGACGCATCCCGGAGGGGACATGACCCGCGAAGGCAGGGTGCTGCCGGATCCGTACGTCGCTGCCGTGGACGTCATTGGCGACGCCTGGACCTTTCTGATCACCAGGGAGGCTCTGTTTGGGGTCCGCCGGTTTGGCGACTTCTGCAAAGCGCTGCGTGTTTCGCGCGCTCGGCTCACCGAACGACTGAACCACCTGGTCGCGTCCGGCATCCTCGAAAAGCATCTGTACAACGCCGCGCCGCCGCGCCACGAGTATCGACTGACGAACAAGGGGCGAGGGCTCTATCCGATCGCCCTCGCCCTGATGGCCTGGGGAGCCAGGTGGAGGAACGCCAGGGCGGATACGCGACTCGTTCACACGCCCTGCGGAAACCCGCTTCGGGCGAGGTTCGCGTGCCGTCGATGCGGCCTCGACGTTCGCCATGAGGACATTGAGTGGCTGCCTATCATCCCGCTAAGCAAGGTCGCGCCCGGCATGACGAGCGTACGAGGGTGGCACAAGAGCGCGTCCAGCGGCGATGGCACGGGGCGGTCGGACCCGGCGATGGAAGCGATCAACGCCGTCGGGGATCGCTGGTCGATGTTGATCATGTACGGCGCTCAACAACGAGAATTTCGCTTTCGAGAAGCGCAGGCAAGCCTTGGCCTGGCCCACAACGTGCTGAGCGCGCGCCTGCGGAGCCTGGTTGAGTCCGGTCTCCTGGCGCGTACGAATGGCGGTCGCCGCGCGCCCTACGCGGCGACCGAAGCGGGACTCGATCTCATCGATACGATCTTCGCCGCGCGCACCTGGGCCATGGAGTTTCCGCCGGCGGGCATTCGCAAGTGGGCGTCGGTCCGGCACAAGCCATGCGGAGCGGACCTGCAGGTGACGAGCGTCTGCGACCACTGCGACCGGCCCTTGGACCCGCGAGAGGTGGCCCGTCAGTGATCTCCACGAACACCGCCTAGTTCGCGCGGGCGACTAGCTGCTCGATTGTCGTCATCACCGCGGCGGAATGATCTGAATCGAGGGCGGCGACGTTGGGGTCGGCGAATCGGCCGGCGTCGTTGTCGAAGTAGGCGCCCGACGCGCTCGCAAAGGACGGATCGAGAGCTGCTTTGCACAGGATATCGGCGCCGATCGAGAGGTCGTTGCCGGCAACCCCGAAGCCTTCTTTGACCATCTTCGAGGCCAACAGCGAGCCGGGATTGACGGCGACGAACACGGGGCCGTCGGGCAGTTCTCTGGCGAGCTCGCGGGACCAGATGGTGATGGCGAGTTTGCTTTGGGCGTAGGCTTCCATGTCCGACAGCGCGACGCCGCCCGTCATGGCGCGGGGGTTCACCGGCGCCTGGGCCGCCGACGACAGGTTTACCACTCGCCCGTCGCCGGGGATGATGGGCAAGAGCCTGCGGGTCAGAACGTAGGGGGCGAGGGTGTTGACGACGAAGCGAACGTCCATGCCGTTGGGCGTTCGGGGCTCCGGCGTCTTGAGAACGCCGGCGTTGTTGATGAGAACGTCGAGCCGGTCGCAGCGCGCCGACACGTTCGCGGCCAGCGTCTCGACGTCGGCCAGCCGCGCCAGGTCAGCGACGTAGGTTTCGCAGTCCCCGAGCTCTTTGGCAATGGCCTCGAGCTTGGCCGGGTTGCGACCGTGCAGCAGGACCCGGTGGCCCTGGGCAACGAGCTTTTGGGCGGTCAGGCGGCCGATGCCGTCGGTGGCGCCGGTAATCAGGATGGTCTTGGGCATGGTGGTTTCCTTCAGGTCGCAAATTCGGGCAACAGATTGTCGGCGAGGCGTCGCAGGGTGTCTTCGACGTCCGCCTGGTTAAAGCGCAGGTTGAGCGCCACGTGGTTGATTCCCTGGGACTGCAGGGCGCGCAGGTGGCGCCGCAGCGTATCGATGCCGGATTGAAAGCCGAGGTGAATCGGCCGGGCCGGCGCGTCGACCCGGTCCAGCAGGTCGATGTACAGGGACTGCATCACGGGTTTGTCGCGGCCGCTCGCCTCGGCGATTCGGTGCCGGTAGTCGGCGACGACTCGGCCCTGGGCGGCGGCGTTGCGCGGGTAGGTCATCCAGCCGTCGCCATGGGTGGCAACCCACTCGGGCGTTTGCTGGCTGCCGCCGGTGATCAAGACCGGCACGCGTCCGCTGACGGGCTTGGGCAGCATGTCGATGCTGCCGTCGAGCGTGCCGCTCGGGTTGGCAAAGGTCGGGTAGTCGTCGGCGAGGGCGCGGATCAGATCGAGGTCGCGGCGAAAGCGCTGGCCTCGATCTGGAAACGACAGGTTCAGCGCCGGATACTCCGCGGGACGATCGCCCGACGCCACGCCGAGCAGCAGTCGCCCGTCCGACAGCACGTCGGCCGACGCGGCGGCTTTGGCGACGTGGGCCGGATGCCGCAAGGGCAGGATGACGCTGGCCACGCCGAGGGCAATGTCACGGGTCGCCGCCGACAGGGCGCCCAGGTAGACGAACGGATCGAACAGCTGGCCGGCATCGCCGAACGACGGGACGTTGAACGGCACGTCGCGCAGCCAAACCGCGGCGAAGCCGAGCGCCTCGGCGAGCTGGGCCCGCTCGAGGTGCCGCGCGAGGGGCGGTACCGCCGAGCGTGGATAGGCTTCGATCGGGACGACCAGGCCGAGGCTGAGTCGGTTCGGCTGAAACACCCCGTTGTAGGCGCGGTTCAGCGACGCGAACGAGCCCTGGCCGTCCGGCCCCTCGGCCCGGCCGCCGGTGTCATCGGAAGGGGTTTGCAAGCGCTTTTTGCTGGATTGCCTCATGGATGCTCTCCAATGGGCCGAAAGTAGGCGCTCTTATGGCGGGTCGCCAGCATCCATCCGGTGGATGTCTTTCAATATTCGTTTGATAATTGGGTCGTGAAGATCCAGGACATGGAGCTGCTGGTCCGCGTCGCCGAAGGCGGCTCGATGACGCGGGCCGCCCGCCAGCTCGGGTTGACGCCCGCCGCCGTGAGCGCCGCCGTCGGGCGCGTCGAGGCCTTCATCGGCGTGCGGCTGTTCGAGCGCACCACCCGTTCCATCCATCCGACCGAGGACGGCTTTGCCGTGCTCGACGGCTGTCGCGACGTCATCGATCGCTGGCACCAGACCCTCGAGCAAGTCCAGGGTGGTGCTCGGCAGCTGTCGGGCACCGTCCACGTGTCGGCGCCCGCAGACACGACCTATCAGGTGCTGGAGCCCGCCATCGCAGAGGTCTCGGCCGAGCACCCTCGGCTTCAAGTCGTCGTGCACCCGAGCGACACCGTCGCGCACCTGCACCGGGACGCCATCGACATGGCCATTCGCTACGGGCAGCTGCCGGACAGCGCCCTGTTTGCCCGCCGCCTGGTCACGTGCCCGAGCATCCTCGTTGCGTCGCCCTCGTATCTCGAGGAGCACGGGTCTCCGCACACCCCCGACGACCTGCGCGATCACCGCGTCGTGACGCTGCGTCTTTCGGGGGCCGCGGTCCTGTCGTGGACGCTGCGCCAGGCCGGTGGCGCCCACGAGGTGGCCCTCGAAAGCCCCCTGTGCGGGGACGGCTTTCTCGCCCGTCGCTGGGCCATCGCCGGCCGGGGTATCGCTCGCAAGAGCCTTTTCGACGTTATCGACGACCTCGAGGAGGGGCGTTTGGTGCGCGTATTGTCGGACTACACCAGCGGGCCCGAAGCGATCCACGCCGTCTTTCCGAGCCGTCGCTACCTGCCGGCGCGCGTGCGGGCCGTGGACCGCGCCATCACCGGTGCCATTGGCGCGCGCGCACAGCGGTGCCACCGGTGGCTCGAACACGCCGCGCGGTAGGCGGCCGAGGCCACAGCGCGCGCGGGCCCGCGGCCGCGCATGGCGGAGAGGAGGCGAGTCGAACGCCCAAGGCCACCCTTTCGGGGGCCAGCCGGTTTCCAACCGGGTACCGTCGCCGCGTCGGTTTGCCTCTCCAGAGCAAGAGGTTGGAGGAAGGAGTCGGAGTCGAACCGAACGCCAGGGGCGCACGCCGGTTAGCGGCCGGGCCAGGCTCCACAGCTTGCTCACCTTCCAGAGGTTGGAGGAAGGAGTCGGAGTCGAACCGAACGCCAGGGGCGCACGCCGGTTAGCGGCCGGGCCAGGCTCCACAGCCTGCTCACCTTCCAGAGGTTGGAGGAAGCGACAGGAGTCGAACCTGCAAGGCCGCTAAGCTCACTCGTTTTCGAGACGAGCGCCGTCACCACGTCGGCTTGCGCTTCCACGTAAAGGGGCGAAAAGGAATGTCAAAGAGCGGGGCAGCCATGCCGCTGCGCCGCTCACCCTGGCCACTCAAGGCACCTCGTGTCGCGCGTCGCAAAAGCGCTGCCGTCGGGCCGTTCGGACGACACGCAGGTGCCGGCCAAGGGCCCGAAATCAAGAGCGTCGCCGGCCAGCTCCGGGCGGCGACGCGACGCGAAGGACCTTTCTTCGCTTACAGCGCGCGCACCCGGAGCCCGGCAGACGACGAGCGACTACTTGAGCAGCGAGCGGTGATGGGCGCGAAGCGGTTCATCGGAACTGTCAGCATTATACCAACCGATGACGTGATTGCAGTAGCGGAATCGCGAAGCCGACGGGAAACGCGTCAGCACGCTTGCGGCTGGAAAGGCTGCCGCGGAGCTTTTTGGCAAAGACGAGCGGGTCTAGCGGTCGAGCCGCCGGCGTCTTTGCGGGTACGTTCCGCGGGGAGCCCGAATGACACGACTCGTAGCCACTCTGTTGTTCGTCGCGCTGGCCTGGCCCGGTGATGCATCTGCCCAGTCGGCGCCGGCGCGCGCCGCCGGCAAGACCGTCACCGTCGGCGTCGTGCTCGACGGTCCCTGGGACAAAAACGATCAGATCCGCGCGATCTTCGTGCGCGAGATTCAGTCCCTGACCAAGGGCGGATTCGACGTGCAGTTTCCCGAGAGCAAGCAGCTCGTCGGCGACTGGACGGCGGACGCGGCCCGGGGCAACTTGCGCGCGCTCATGGCCGACCGGGAGGTCGACCTGGTGCTCGCCATCGGCGTGCTCGCGGGCAACGTGCTGGCCGGCGAGTCGTCGTTTGCCAAGCCGGTGCTGGCGCCGTTCGTCATTGACCCCGCGCTGCAGGGCCTGCCGAACAAGAACGGCAAGTCCGGGGTGAAGAACCTGAGCTACCTGGCCAACCCCTGGACCCTGGCCACCGAGATCGGCATCTTTCGCGAGGTCGCGCCGTTTACGCGCCTGGCGATGATGGTCAACCGCAGCTTCTTCGACTCGGTCGACGGCCTCGACGCCCGGGTCCAGCAGGCGGCAAAAGAGGCGGGCGTGGTCGTCGACATCGTGAAGGTCGGCGACTCGGTCGACGAGGCCCTCGCCGCGCTGCCGGCCGAGGCCGAGGCGGTGTACGTGGCTCCGCTCATTCAGCTGTCGAGCGAGCAGTTCCAGGCGCTGGTCGCCGGACTCAACGGCCGCAAGCTGCCCACCTTTGCCCAGCTGGGCCGCATCGACGTCGAACGCGGGCTGCTCGCGGGCACCCGGCCACTGTCGGACTTCGCCCGCATCGGCCGGCGCCTCGCCATCGACGTGCAGCGCATCCTGCTCGGCGACGACCCCGGCACGTTTCCCGTATCGCTCAAGCTCGGGCAGGAGCTGGTCATCAACATGGCCACGGCGCGCGCCATCGACGTGTACCCGAGCTGGAAGGTGTTGACCGAGGCCGAGCTCGTCGGCGGCCGCGACATGCGCAATCGCCGTCAGCTGTCGTTTTCCGACACGCTCAAAGAAGCCCTGCGGGCGAACGTGGACCTGAAGGCGCGCCGGGCGGAGGTTCGGGCCGGCGCCGCGCAGGTCAAGGAAACTCGCTCGAACCTGCTGCCGCAGTTCGACGCGTCCACCCTGGGGCGGCTCATCGATTCGGACACCGCCGACAACAGCCTGGGCTCCGCCCCGGAAACGCGCTGGACCGGCAGCCTCGCATTGACTCAACTGCTCTACTCCGAGCGAGCGTGGAGCGGGTTTTTCATCGAGCAGCACCTGCAGACCTCGCGCGAGCGCGACTACGACACCTCGGAGCTCGACATTGCTCGCGACGTCGCCATTGCGTACCTGGGCGTGCTGCGCGCCGGCACTCTCGAGCGGGTGCAGCGAGACAACTTGCGAGTCACGCGCTCCAACCTCGAGCTCGCGCGCACGCGGGTCGCTGTCGGCGCGGCAAATCGAGCCGAAGTGTTTCGCTGGGAGTCGCAGATCGCGTCCGATCGCCGCAGCGTGATCTCGGCGGCGGCTCAGCGAAACCAGGCCGAGATTCAGCTCAACCGGTTGCTCAACCGGCCCACGGAAGAGCCCTTCGATACGTCGGAGGTGTCCCTGGAAGACCCCTCGCTGCTGACCTCGAACGAGCAGCTGTTTCGTCTGATGGGCGACCCGCGGACCTTTCGGCTGTTTCGCCAGTTCATGCTGGAGGAGGCCGTGGCGCAGTCACCCGAGCTGAAAAGTCTCGACGCCGCCGTGCTGGCCCTGGCGCAGAACGTCAAGTCGAACAAGCGGCGCTTCTATCGGCCGGTCGTCGCCCTGCAGGCCGGACTGACCTACGAGTTTGCGCGCGGCGGCGCCGGCGCCGAGCCCGCAGAGATTCCAATTCCCGATGTGACCATCGGCCAGCCGCCAGACCTGAGCTGGAACGTGGGCGTGAACGTATCGATTCCGATCTTCGAAGGTGGCGAGCGCTTCGCCGCGGTGGCCCGCGCCGAGGCCGACCTGTCGCGACTACAGAAGGAGCGAGTGGTTGCGCGACAGCTGGTCGAACAGCGAATCGCGTCGGTCCTGCACGCGGCCGGCGCCAGCTACGCGGCCATCGATTTGACTCGCGACCAGGCCCGGGCGGCGCGCGAGAACCTCGAGCTGGTCAAGGACGCGTACGGCAACGGCGCTTTGCCGATCATTCAGCTCATCGACGCTCAGAATCAGGCTCTGGTCGCCGATCAGCTGGCGGCCAACGCCGTGTACGACTTTCTCGTCGACTACATGGAGGCGCAGCGTGCCGTGGGCCGCTTCGACGTCTTCCTCGACGACTCCGAGCGCAAGGACTTCTTCATTCGGGCCGTCGAGTACGTGAGCCGCGCCCGCACGGGGGACAAGTAAATCATGTCGAGACTCTCTATCGCCGCTTTCGCGGTTTGCCTCGGAGCCCTTCCGAGCGGCTGCCAGGACGCTCCGCCACCGGCCGCGCCGGTGATTCGCCCGGTGCGCGTGATGCCCGTTGTCGTTACCGGAGGTGTCGAAAAGAAGACCTTCTCGGGCGTGTCGCAGGCGGGGCTCGAGTCGCGTCTGTCGTTCAAAGTGCAGGGCACCGTGACCAAGCTCAAGGATCGCGTCGGCACCCGGCTCAAGAAGGGCGAGCTCATCGCCGAGCTCGACCGCACCGATTTCGAGCTGCAGGTGCAAACGGCCAGGGCGAGTCTGGCGAGTGCCAACGCCCAGGCCCGGCGTGCCGAGTCCGAGTACGAACGCACCCAGCAGCTGTTCACCAACCAGAACGCCTCGCGCTCCCAGCTCGAGGGCGCGCGCGCCTCGGTCGAGACGGCGCGTGCCAACGTGAGCGCGTCGTCCAAGCAGGTTCGCCTGGCCCAGCAGCAGCTGTCGTACACGCGCCTCACCAGCCCCGTGGCGGGCGTCGTCTCCCAGGCGTTCGTCGAGATCAATGAAAACGTCGGCGCCGGTTCGCCGATCGTTTCGATCTCGGCCGGCTCGAAACCGAAGGTGACCGTCACCGTGCCGGACAAGCTGTTCGGCGACATCACAACGGGCGATGAAGTGACGGTGGTCTTCGACTCCATTGCCGGGATGACTTACAAGGCCACGGTGTCGGAAGTCGCGGTGCAGTCGGGGCGCGCGGGCGCCCCGGTGACCGCGGTGTTCGACGAGCCCGATGACAAGATCAAGCCGGGGCTCGCGGCCAACGTGACGTTTTCGTTTGGGTCGGCCGACGACAAGCCGCGCATCATCGTGCCGCCCGTGGCCGTGGGCGAGGATCGCGAAGGTCGCTATGGCTACATCTTCAAGCCGGGGGCCGACGGCACCGGAACCGTAGCGCGAGTGCCCCTGGTCGTCGGCGACCTCACGGACGACGGCATTCTGATTGCCGATGGTTTGAAGCCTGGCGATCTGCTCGTCACGGCGGGGGTTTCGCGTCTCACGGACGGGATGACCGTGCGCGCGCCGGACGGCTTCAAGACCGCCGCGGCCGAGCCGGCCATCGAGCCGGCTGCCCAGGCCGCCGAAGGTGCCGAAGCCGCGGCCGCGAAACCGACGGAGTAGATGATGGACATCACTCGCAGCGCGATTCGGCAAAACCGGGTGACTGCGGTCGCTCTGGTTTTGCTCTTGATGGCGGGCCTGTCGGCCTATGCCGGTTTGCCCCAGGCAATGGATCCCGGGTTCAAGATCCGGGTTGCGCAAATCGTGACCCTTTTGCCGGGCGCCAGCCCGGAGCGCATCGAAAACCTGGTTTCCGACAAGATCGAGGAAGCCGTTCGCGAGATTCCCGAGCTCGACTTCGTCGCCAGCACATCGAAGCCGGGCGCGTCGATCGTCCTGGTCAACCTCAAGGAAAAATACGACGACCTGCAGCCGATCTGGGATGACATGCGCCGCAAGGTCGAAGCCGTTGTCGACGAGCTGCCCGAAGACATCATCGGGCCGATGATCAACGACGACTTCGGCGACACCTTTGGCATCGTCTTTACGGTCGCCGGGGACGACTTTACCTACGCCGAGAAAAAGGAAATCGCCGAGCAGATTCGCGACGAACTGCTTCAGATTGACGAAGTCGCCAAGGTTCAGCTGTCCGGCTTGCAGGAAGAGCGGATTTTCGTCGAGTACGACGACGCGCGTCTGGCTCAGCTCGGGCTTTCGCCCATTCAGCTGCAGCGAATTCTCGAGTCGAGCAACATCATCAGCGCGGGCGGTTCGGTACTCATCGAGTCCGAGCGAATCAACATTGAGCCCACGGGCAACTTCGAGTCGGTCGAAGACCTGGGCCGCGCCATCGTGTCGATTCCCGGCGAAGGCGCGCTCTACCTCGAGGACATCGTCGAGATTCGCCGGGGCTACGTCGACCCGGCGAGCGCTCTGGTTCGCTCGCGAGGCGCCGAGGCCGTGTCCATCGCCATCAACCTTCGCGAAGGCGGCAACATCGTGACGCTCGGTGAAAAGGTGCAGGGGGTTCTCGATCGCCTGCCCGAGAGCTACGCGCACGGCCTGGACTTCGACCTCATCGCGTTCGAGCCCACGCGGGTGAGCCAGAAGGTCGACGACTTCGTTGAAAACGTCCTGCAGTCCATCGGGATCGTCCTGGCGGTCATGCTAATCACCCTCGGACTGCGCACCGGGCTTCTGGTCGCCAGCCTGATTCCCATGACCATGCTGACCACGCTGCTCTTCATGCAGCTCTTCGGCATCGGACTCGATCAGGTATCGCTGGCCTCCTTGATCATTGCGCTGGGCATGTTGGTCGACAACGCCATCGTCATGGTCGAGTCGATCATCGTGCACATGGAGAACGGCAAGAGCGCCGAGGACGCGGCCGTTCGAAGCTCTCAGGAATTGCGCATTCCGCTGCTCACGTCGTCGTTGACCACCTGCGCCGCCTTCTTGCCGATTTTTTTGGCCGAGTCCGCGGTCGGTGAGTACACCAACCCGATCTTCAAAGTCGTCTCAATCGCGCTGCTTTCGTCCTGGGCGCTCGCCCTCACGATGGTGCCGCTTTTGTGCGTGGCGTTCTTACGCGTCAAGCGGCGCGTGAACGTGAGCGACGATGGCGCAGACGGCAGCTCCGACGAGGCGTCTGGCTTCGACACCCGGTTCTATCGGGGGTATCGCCGCGTTTTGATCGGCATGTTGCGCCGCCGGTGGCTGTCGCTGAGTGCGGCGCTCGTCGCTTTCGTGGTCGCGATGATGGGCTTTGGCCTGGTGCCGCAGCTGTTTTTCCCAGCCCAGGAGTCGAAGCGCTTTACGGCGGTCCTTCGCATGCCCATCGGCACTGCTCTCGAAGAGACCGATCGGGTCGTTGCCGAGGTCGAGGAGTACATCGAGGGCGAGATGATGGCGGCCGAGGGCAAGCACGGCGTCGTCAACTGGGCCGCGTTCATGGGCGAGGGCGCGCCCAAGTACGAGCTTTCCTACAACCCGGAACCGCCCAGCCCCGAGTACGCCTTGCTCATCGTCAACGTCGACGACGAGTCGGTGCTCGACGAGAGCATCGACCAGCTCGACCGCTATCTTCGCGGCCAGTTCCCGGATCTGGAGGTCAAGGTCAAGGGTCCCGACTCGGGACCGCCCGTCGAAAACCCGATCGAAGTGCGGATCTCGGGCTCCGATACGAATCGGGTCTTCGAGATCGCCGATGAGGTCAAGGCCAAGCTTCGCAGCATGCAGGGGCCCAAGACCATCACCGACAACTGGGGCAGCCGATCGAAGAAGCTCATGGTGGAAGTGGACGAGATGGCGGCGCTTCGCGCGGGGGTAAGCAATCAGGACATTGCGGTGTCGATGCTGACGAACCTCTCGGGCCTTCAGACCTCGGAGTATCGCGAAGACGACAAGTTGATTCCCATCGTCATGAAGTCGGCCCAGGCCAAGAGCACGTCGTTGGGCGACATCACGTCCATCAACGTGTTTTCGCTGCAGACCGGGCAGAACGTGCCGCTGGGCCAGGTTGCCGATACCCAGATCGACTGGGAGCCGGCCAAGGTCATTCGTCGCGACGGGCTTCGAACGGTGACCGTACAGGCCCAGCTAGAGGCGGGTGCGACGGCGGCGGCGGTCAACGCGGAACTCGTTCCCTGGCTCAACGAGCAAAAGAACGGGTGGCCGCTCGGGTACCGCTACACCCTCGGCGGCGAAAACGAGAGCTCGGGCAAGGCGAACGCCAGCATCGGCGAAAAGATGCCGATTGCCGGTTTGATCATCCTCATCTTGCTCGTGACGCAGTTCAACTCACTGCGCCGGACGTTCATCATTTTGTTCACGATTCCCATGGCTCTCATCGGCGTCGTGGTAGGCCTGCTGGCCGCCCAAAGCTACTTCGGCTTCATGACCCTGCTCGGCATCGTCAGTCTCGCGGGCATCGTGATCAACAACGCCATCGTCTTGCTCGAGCGCATCAAGCAAGAGATCGAGGAAAACGGTCTGTCGGCCGACCGAGCCGTCATCGCCGCGGCCCAGCAGCGCCTGCGGCCCATCTTGCTCACCACGGCAACCACCATCGGCGGCCTCCTGCCGCTCTACATCTCTGGCGGCGCCATGTGGGAACCGATGGCGATTGCCATCATGTTCGGCCTGGCGTTCTCCACGGTGCTCACCCTGGGCGTCGTTCCGGTGCTGTACTCGCTCTTGTTCCGGGTTCGCTACGGAAAGACGTTTCGCTGGTAGGTGGCTGCCTCGACGCACGAGCCGAAGTTTGGCGCCTTGCTGTGGTCGCTGGTAGCGATCCTGCTGGTGCAGCCTTTCGCTGTGGGCCACGGCGTGGCGTCGAGCATCGCGCTCAACATCGCGCTGCTCGGCGTTCTCATCGGTGGCGTCGCGGCGTGCGCCGGCCGGCGCATCTGGCTGTGGGGGGCGGTGGTGAACGCGGTGGCGGCCGTGATCGCGAGCTGGGGAGCGCTCGCGTATCGCTCGCCTCCGCTCGTCATGGCCAGCGAGGTGCTGCACTTGACGTTCACGGCGGGCGTCGCCGTGCGCCTGCTCGGCGACGTGCTCGGTCCCGGGCCGGTCGGCCGCAATCGCATCTACGGTGTTGTGAGCGTCTACCTGCTGCTCGGCGTCGCCTGGGCGTTCGCCTACTCACTCATCGACTCTCTGGCGCCGGGCTCGTTCGTGCTGGCGGAAGCCGACGGACAAGACGGCCCGACCATGGGCCACCTGCTCTACTACAGCTTCGTCACCCTCACGACCCTCGGCTTTGGCGACATTCAGCCGGTATCGTCGGTGGCCCGCACCTACTCGGCGCTCGAAGCGATCGTCGGCCAGCTGTACCTCGCGATTTTGGTGGCGCGGCTGGTCGGGCTGCACATCACGGGCAACGCCCTCGACGACGACCAGAGCGACTAGCCGTCGTCGATTGACGGTTGGGTCGACTCGAAGACGTTCGTCGCCTGGTTGGCGCGGTTGGTCGGCCGCAAGCCCGGTGTCCGCGAACGCGGCGCGTCTTTCGTAGGTTCGATAACGATTTCTTCTTTGCGGCGGCGCCGGCATCGGTTGTATCGGCAACAACGCGGCCGCACGCATGGACGAAGGACAGGGTGTCGACCACGGCGCTGTGGATGGTTGTTGTCTCTGCGGCAACGAACTCACGCCCGCCCGCGAAGACATCGCGTGCACGGTCGCTATGCGCGGCAACACGGGACCGCGCAGGTCTGACCAATACTCAGGTCGGTGAACGTAGGCACACGACCGCGGCTGCGATAGCGTGTGCGTGTTGGGGTCGAGGAGGTTCGCGATGTTGGACAGGTTTGCTGGAGTGGTCGCCGCGCTTGCGATCGCCTGCTGCGTTGGAGTGTCGGCTTGCGCCGACGGCGACGCGCCGCCCGGAGGCGAGACGCCGGAGCCGCCTGGTCCGGGTGACGACTCGCCGTCGCCCGGGGATGAGCCACCGGAGCCGGGCGACGAGCCGCCGGGCGAAGACCCCCCCGGCAACGATGGGCCAACGTACACCGAAGACGACGCCATCGAGGACAACTGGGCTTTGCGCGAGACGCGCGCCATCGAAGCCTGGGCGCTGGTGCGCGAGCGCGGCCGCGAGCCGGGCGAGGGCGTCCTCATTGCTCACGCCGACACGGGCATCAGTCGCCACCCGGAGCTACTCGGTGCGTCGGACGCCGACGGGCCCATCGCGTGGGACCTGGGCTTCGACTTTGTCGATGACGACGACGACCCGTCCCACGATTTTCGCGCGCTCAACCGCATTCCCGGCCACGGTCACGGCACCGAGACCTCGAGCGTGATCGTCAGCCCGCTGGGCTGCCCGCCCGGCGAGGAGCGGCCGTGCGTCACGGGCGCGGCACCGGCGGCCAGCCTGGTGCCCATGCGCGTGTCCGACTCGGTGGTGCTGCTGAGCGGCAATTTGCTCGCCGACGGCATCGACTACGCCATCGAGATCGACGCCCATGTGGTTTCGATTGCCATGGGCGGCGTCGGCGAAATGGCGCGGCTGGAGGACGCGATCGCGCGCGCCCTCGACGCCGGCATCATCGTGATTGCAGCGTCGGGCAACGGCACCGGAACCATCGTGGCGAAGCCCTCGTCGCTCGACGGAGTGGTTGCCGTAGCCGGCGTGGCGCGCACGCTGACCCCCTGGCAGCTCTCGGCCCGCGGACCCCGCATCGACATTGCGGCGCCGTCCAACGAGATCTGGCACGCGCGCACCGAGTTTCGCGAGGGCGCCGAGGAATACTCGGTGGGCCTCGCCCAGGGCACGTCGGACGCCACGTCCCTCACCGCGTCGGCGGCCGCTCTGTGGTTGAGCTATCACGGTCGCGACGAGCTCATCGCCCGCTACGGTCGCTCCGAGCTGCCGCGTGTCTTTCGCGGCATGCTCAAGACCTGGGGCTTTCGCCGCCTGCCGGACTGGCCCAACAACGGCAACTGGGGCCCTGGCATTCTCGACATGGTGGCGCTGCTCGAGGCCGAGCTGCCCTAACGACTACCCGGCACTCCCCCCGCAGTGCGGCGGGCGGCCCGCGGCTGTTGTGGCCGGGGTCGCCCGCTATGTGTTTCGGCGACCGGCAAAGCGGCAAAGCGAAAAGAGCCGCCCGCGGTAGGCGCGGGCGGCTCGGTGGTTTGCGAAGCGGAAAGGAGGACCCGCTTCGCGGCTGGACGGACAGCCACAGCCACAGCTGACCTAGGCGCGAATGGTGGCGCCACCGGGGGCCGCGCGGTTCTTGGCACCGCCGCGCTTGAACTTGCCCTTCTTGCCCGAGCGCTTCTTCTTCGCTTTCTTGGCCAGCTTCATTTCCTTCTTGGTCACGAAGCCATCGCCGTTTTTGTCGAGCTTGGCGAAGCGCTTGCTCAGGCGGGGCTTGTTGGCCACTTCGGCAGCCGACAGCCGCTGGTCGCGGTTCTTGTCGAGCTTGGCGAAGCGCTTGGCCTTGCGCGCGCGCTTGGCGGCGCGATGTCGCTGGCGCTCGGCCTTGCTCATCGAAGCCCGGCGAGCCTTGCGGTCCGCGCGAAGCGCCTCGCGTTCGGTCGGCTCGAGGGTTCCGTTGCCGTTGGTGTCGTACTTGGCGAGGCGCTGGGCTCGCTTGGCCTTGCGTTCGGCTCGCCTGGTGGCTTTCGCAGCGCGCCGCTGCTGCTTCTCGGCGGCGTCGAGAACGCCGTCGCCGTTGGTGTCGTACTTGGCGAGGCGCTCGGCACGCTTTGCCTTGCTGTGGGCTTTGCCTTGGCCGGGACCGGCGGTGGCCAGCGTGGGCAGGGCAACGAGAGAAGCGGCGGCGATGAGCAGAGTAAGACGTTTCATGAGTTCAGTTCCTTTCGCAGACGGCACCCCGGGATAGAGCAACGGCCGTGCCACCGGGATTTCCGCGGGCGAACGGGCACTTAGCGGCGCCCGGTGGGCGGCGTGAGCGCGGTTTCCGCAGGGCGCCGCTGCGGCTTTTGCAAACGTTCGCGCGCCGTGAATTTTCGCGCCTCGGCGCGCGTCTTACGCCGATCGCCGGAGCCGGAGCGCCTTAGGCGAGCAACGTGTCGAGCACCGAGTCGCCGCGGTCGCCAAAGCTCGTCACGTCTGGACGGCCCATGGCGTGGGCGAGCGTGAGCAGCAGGCGGTGGTAGTGGGCGCCGGCCATGTCGAGCAGGCGGCCGGTGCGCAGAGCGCCGCCGCACGAGCCCGCGATGACCATCGGCACGCTCTCTCTGGAGTGAGAGAACGAGTGCTCGCCGAGCTCGCCACCCCAGACGACGGCGGTGTTGTCGAGGACGGTGCCATCGCCGTCGGGAATGGCGGCGAGGCGGTCGAGCAGGTACGCAACCTGAGACGCGTGCCAGCGGCTGATTGCGGTCATCGAGTCGACCGCGTTGGCGGCGTTGCCGTGAGCGATTTCGTGAAAATCGTCGCGCACGCCGACTTCGGAGTAGCTGCGAGTCTGCCCGGATCCGCCGATTGCGAGGGTGACCACGCGGACCACGTCGCAGGTGAACGCGGCCGCGATGTTGTCGATGTGCTGGCGGACCGTGTCGGCGAACGACGTGCCGGATCCAGACAGCGACGGCAACTCGCAGTCGAGGTCGGGGGCCGGATTTGCCAGCTCGCGCTCTTGCTCGCGGACCAGCTCGAGATGGGCGTCGAGCAAGGTGCGTTCGTCTGCGGTGAGTCCGGCGGACACCGCCCGGTAGTCTTCCATGACGTCGTCGAGCACCGTGCGCTTGCGCGCCCGGCGAGCCGCCGCAACGGCGGGGTCGACGTTGACGACGCCGTTGACGCGGTCGAAGCCGCCGGCCGCGTTGGTGATCGACGGGATTGGCAGGCCGCGATCGGAGTAGGAGATCATGCCGTCGGCGCCGGTGCCGACGTCGGCGCCGAGCTCGAGCGACGCCAGCGGCGTGGTGCGGCGCAGGCTGCTCGCGAGAAGCTGGTCCAGGCTCGGCCCCCCGGCCGCGCGAAACTGATCGCCGTTGGGACGCCCGGTGAGGCACTCGGCATGGCCGCCCGCGTGGCCAGACGTGCCGCGCAGGTTGTACATGACGGTCAGGTTGTCCTGGTGATCGGCCAGCGGCTCGAGTACCGGAGACAGGGTGAAATCGGTCTCGCTTCCGGTCGGGCGCCAGGCGCTGCGGTACTGGCCGTTGGCCGTGTACACGTAGACGAGCCGGCGAACCGGCTCGGTGCCACCGGCGCGCGCACTGCGACCGAGCAGGCTCGGCAGCGCGGGAATCGCGACCGCCGCGCCAGCGGCGCCGAACAGGAAGCGGCGGCGACTCAAGGTGGGCTTGCGGGTCGTCATGGGTACTGCTTACTCGTCCTCGATAACGCGGTGGCGAAAGGCGTACGAGCTGGTCACCGCGACCAGCGCGTCGTACACGCTGCCGTCGGCGAGAGCGGCGAGCTCGGCGAGAAGCGCCGCGTCGGTGTCGGGCTCCTCGAGTCGCGCCAGGCCGAAGCGATAGAGCTTGCGGGCGAAGCAGCCGACCAGAGCATCGCTTTCGGCGACGGCGCGAGCCAGGTCTGCGCCGCCGCGCAGCGACCCGTCTTCGACGCCGATGGCGGGCGCGCCGCCGCTCGCATCGACGGGCAGTCCGTTCTCGGTGGTGCGCACCCGCCCCACGGCGTCGAAGTTTTCGAACGCGAAGCCGGCCGGGTCGATGAGTTCGTGACAAGAGCGGCAGCTGTCGTCCGCGGTGTGGCGCGCAAACCGCTCACGCGTCGTTGCTTCCGGGTCGAGGGCCGGCGGCGTCACGTCGATTTCCTCCGGCGGCGACGGCAGGTCGACGCAGAGGATTTGTTCGTTGAGGAACACGCCGCGAATGATCGGCGACGTCTGGGCGAATTTGGCGGTGGCGGCGAGTACGCCGGGCAGGGTCAGCACGCCGGCGCGCTCCGGGGGCAGGTCGGTGCGGACCAACTCTTCGCTCGTGACATCGAGGCCGTAGATGGGGGCCAGGTCGCGGTTCACCCAGGAGTAGCCGGCGGAAAACACGTCGCGCACCGAGCCGCCGCTGAACGTAATCTCTTCGACGAAGCGCTCGACTTCGCGCCGCATCGCATCGGCGGTCGCGGCGCCGAAGAACGGAAACAGCTGCGGGTCGCGGGCCAGCGTGTCGAGGCGCGAAACCCACAGCCACTCGCGGAAGAACTGGCGGACCGTCTCGCGCCCGCAGGGGGCGTCGAGCAGGCGGCGCGCGTGGACTTCTACCTGATCGGCGGTGCGCAACTCGCCGGCCTCGGCGGCCGCCCACAGCTCGTCGTCCGGCGTGGTTTCGCACAGGGCAAAGGACAGCCGCGCAGCCACCTCGTAGTCGTTGAGGCGGAAGCGGCCGCGTTCGCCAGATACCGGCTCGCCTTCCAGGACCAGGTAGCCGAAGTACGGGCTGCGCAGCACCGACTCGAAGACCATCCGAATGCCGGTGGCGAAGTTGCCGTCGGCGGCACCGGCGTCGTACAGGGATACCAGGCGGTCGCGCCGCGCGGGCTCGAGCGGGCGGCGAAACGCCCGCGGAGCCACCGCGTCGATGAGGTCCAGGGCGCAGGCGCGGCGCTCGGCCGCGTACTGGCCGCGATTCGGGTCTACCGGTCCCTCGACGGTCAGCGAGAAAATGTGCAGGCGCTCGTCAGAGCCGCCCGCGAACGAGTACTCGAGAGCCCGACCGCCGGCTTCGATCTGGACGGTCGCGCTGAGCGTGGTCCGCTGGCCGGGGGCCAGGCTGTCGGTCGATGCGCTGGCGCCGTCGATCGAGAGAGTCGCGGTGGCTCCTTGCTCGGCCATCGCGTCGAGCTCGAGCACGTAGGTGCCGCTGGCCGCGAAGGTTTGCAGCGTCGACACGCTGGGTGCGTCGGCGTAGCGAAAGTAGATCGCATCGGGAGCCAGCGGGTCCGACGTGCAGTTTTCGCCGCCGAGCTGGCAGATGGCCCAGGTCGGCTCGCCGGACAGGGACACCGCGGCCAGCCGCCGGCGCGTGCTCGCCTCGGCCGGGGGAAGGATCTCGTCCCGGCAGGTCGGTGCAAGAGCGGCCAGGCGGCCCTCGTTCATCATCGCGGACACGACCTCGTCGGCGACGAGCTCCATGGCCTCGAGGTGGACTCGACTCACGGTCTGCGAGTTGACGACCCGACCGAACGTAAAGTCCTGGGCATCGGGCGGCAGGCGCGACAGCGCGTCGGGGCGCACGCCGGTGAGGGCTTCGATGCTGTTGCCGAGCTCGCGCACCGATAGGCGGCGCAAAGCCGACGCCGGCGCGTCGCCCGAGTCGCTGCCGCCCGGGCCGATGCCCGACGTGCCCTCGATCGTTCCGGTGCACCCCGCTGCCGCTAGCGCCGCAATCCCCAGCGGCAGCGAAGCGAGGCGTCGGGCAAGCGACCGACTGCTGTAAAACACCCCCAGCGTCTGACCTCTCGATCAAAGGTCGTGCACTGCACGCAGCCTGTCAATGTGGGTGTCGCGGGTTCGCGCACGCGTTTTTGCCTTTCGAACGGTGTTCCATCGCGACTGTTAGCCAAGGCACTTTCGCAGCGTTTGTAGAACATGTCGCACCGAAAGGTTTCTTCACGAGCGTTGCCGTTTGCCTGGCTCGGCGGACCGCGTTGCGATGCCGTCGAGGTCTCGGTCCCGGGCACGGCCGCCGCGCGCTTTGGTTCGCGTTGGCCGTAGCCGGGCGGGCCGGCGGCACGGGTGTGCCGGCGACGTGCCAGGGCCAATGCCGCACACGGCGTTGAAATCACACACGCGGGGCCCGGCACGCGAATCGCACTACGTCCGGCCATGCTCACGACCACGCACCGAATGGCCCACTGCACGACTCTGCCCGGCTACGTCGCGTCCGTCGCCGGCCAATGCACGTCCGTTTGTGACGAGCTGCGCAGCTACGTGCGCCACGCGCTGCGGACGCTGTCGTCGCGAGAGCGCGCTTTGCTCGCGAGGTATTTTGACAGCGGCATGGTGGGCGGCCGCGACGCCGCCCGCCTGCGCATGGCCGCCGACCTCGGGGTGACACTCGAGGAGCTGCACACTCGAATGGACGCCTTGCGCGAGCAGGTCGCCGAGCGGGTTCGCCAGCTGGCCTACAGCGCGGGGTGACCCGAATGAGGAGCGAGGCTGCTGCCCGACGTCGCGGCCCGGCGCCGGCCGCGCGCGTCCAGGCGCGCGGCAATCGGGCGCAGGGCGCGCGCCATGTCGCCGGCGTTAGCGTAGCGCTCGCCCGGGTCGTCGGCCATGGCCCGCTCGACCGCGACACACAACGCGCCTGGAGCCGCCGGCGCTCGGGCGGCGAGCGGAGCCGGTTGCACGGCGGCACCGACCTCGCGGCACGCGCGAATGGTCGACGCGTCGAACGGGGCGGTTCCGGAGACCACGTGGTAGAGCAGTGCTCCCAGCGAGTAGACGTCGGCGCGGGCGTCCGCGTCGTCGGCCTGGCGCGCTTGTTCGGGCGCCATGTACATGGGGGTTCCGTACAGCGGCCCGACCGGGGGATCGTCGGAGCGGTTCGTCGACGCGAGGGGAGGCTTGCGCAGGGCGGCACGGCGAACGGCGTCCTGGTTGTCGAGGCGTTTGGCCAGTCCCCAGTCGACGACGACCGGGGCGCCTGTGCGCTGGAGGACGATGTTCGACGGTTTCAGATCTCGGTGCACGATCCGCTGCTTGTGGGCGTGGGCCACGGCGTTGCAGATCCCAACGACCGCCTGAACGAGCGCCAGGCGCGCGCGCAGGGACCGCGCCGACTCGATGGCGGCGCGCAGAGAGCCGCCCCGAAGCAAAGGCATGGTGTAGAACGGCGCGCCGTCGTCGAACCGACCGATGTCGAAGACGCGCACAATGCCCGGGTGGTGCAACGCTGCGGTCAGTGACGCTTCTCGCTCGAGGCGGTAGCGGGCGGCCGGCGCGTCGTAGCAGAGCTCTTTGAGCGCGACCAGCCGACCGCGCTGGCGGTCCCACGCGCGGGACACCACGCCCATGCCGCCGCGGCCCTGTTCGCCGAGAACGAGAAACCGCCGTCGGTCGCGCGTGGCCGGCGTGGCCGGCGTGGCCGGGGACGTTGAAGCTTTCGCGCGGGCCCGACGTGGCCCGGGGCGGGTCGCCTTCGCGGTGCAGGTGGCGTCGACCTCGCGGTCGCAACGTGTTGGATCGCCGGGCATGACGGTGTGCGGGTTCGAGCCGCGGGCCGGGACGAAGGCAGTCCTCTGCCCCCGGCGACCACGGCCCACGCCCCGCTCGCAAGAGCACGCACCGTGCCAGGCCGATGCGGCGGCAAACCGGCGGTTCTGAGCCAGAGCAGGCGCACGGAGCCTATTCAATCGTCTAGTCTCTATCGGATTGGCGAGGCGCGGGCCAGCCCGGGCTCGGTGCCCGCGGGACGTGGGTGAGTCCCCGGCAAGGAGAACCAACGCTCGAGCGCGCCTTTTGCGCTGCGGTTTCACAACCTAGGTGACAGCCGCGGCCGCGGCGGGTTGCGCGCTTGGCCCCGAAATCGTTGGCCGCGGCCCATCGCAATCACACCTGACCCGTTTCGGACCAGGCGCGAACGGGCACCGGCAGCTACGCTCAAAGGCAATGAGGACGCTCCCCACTCGAGGCCAGGTCGCCGTGGCGGCGGCGCTGGCGTGCGTGGCGGTGGGATTGGTCCTGCGACCCTCGGGGGCACCGCTGGTCGCCCACGTTGCGGATCTGGCGCTGGGCGCCGCCGTCGCCGGCCTGGCCGCGCGCTCCCTGGCCGGTACCGCCCACGTGCGCCGCGCCGTGCTGGCGTTTCTCATCATCTGCGGCGTTGGCCTGTCGCACCTCGCCTACGCCGGCCCGGTCTTTACGCTCTACGAAGTGCTGGTGCTCGCCACCGCCCTGGCGTTCGACCGGGTGCCCTGGTGGAAGGGGCTCACGCTGGCCCTCGTGTCCCGCGCCGCGGGAATCGCCGTGTTCTACGGCCTGCTCGCTTGAATCGGTGCGCGTCCACGCACGCGCCGGGTTCGCGACGCCCGCGGCGCCTATTCGTTGCCCCGGCGCCCGGGGAGCGTGGTAACCACGCCGCCGTGGAGACTCTGCGCATCATTCGGTTGTGGGCCGCCGCGGCGTGGTCCGACGGCGTGCTTCATCCGGCGGAAGCGGCTGCCCTCGAGCGCCTGATCGAGGCGAGCGACGACTTGTCGGGAGCCGAGCGCCTGGAGGCCCAGGCGTTCCTTGGCGAGGCGCCCGCGGTCGACCCGGCGGAGGTTGCCGACCTGTCGCCCGCCGCCCGCGAGGGCGTCTACCGCGCGGCGCTCGGCATTGTCGCGCTGGACGGCAAGGTGACGTACGGCGAGCGGTCGTTCTTGGCCCGTCTGCGGGCCAGTCTCGAGCTCGACGAGGCGACCCTCGACAAGCTCGAGCAAGAAGCCCGAGACTAGGGCACACGGCCCTCGCTGCCGAATCACCATGGGCGTTCGCAAAGCAGCGGTGACGCTCGGTCTGGGAGCGGCCGGATGGATGATCCGGGAGGCGCGCTCCGACGCGCACCGGCGCGCGGACGCCGTCGTCATCCTCGGCGCGCGCGCGACGGCGGGGCGGCCGTCGGGCACCTTGCGGCGCCGCATCGAGGCGGCCGCCGTTGTACTGCTCGAACGGCCCGAGCTTTGCGCGGTGGCCAGCGGTGGGATCGGCCGCGGCGAGCGGGTCTCGGAAGCGGCGGTGATCGCCGACGAGCTGGCGGCCCGCGGGGTCGAGCCAGCCCGGGTGCTGCTCGAAGAGCGGTCGACGTCCACGGCCGAGAACCTGGCGTTTTCGCTGCCGCTGATCCGGCAGCTCGCCCCCGGGCGGAGGCCGCGGGTGCTGCTGGCAACCAGCGACTTTCACCTGGCGCGCGCCCGGCTCCTGGCTCGGGCGCTCGGTCTCGAGCCCCTCGGCCTGCCGGCGTCGACGCCGCGGCGCTTGTTGCCGCGGGCGGTTGCCAGGGAGCTTGCCGCGCTGCCCAAGGCGGTCGCGATGGATTTCAGACGATTGCGCGCACGGCGGCCGTCGCGCTGGTAGCCGTTCGCAGCTGCCAGAGCGGCGACGCCCCGTTTTGTTTTTTGCTCTGCTAGCGTCGGGCCATGCCGAGCTACGAGATTGTCGAAACAACGCGAATCGACGTCGCGCCCGCGCAGGTGCGAGCCATCGTCGGCGACTTTCGCCAGTGGGAGCCGTGGTCGCCGTGGCTGTCGGCCGAGCCCGGCTGTTCGCTCACGTACGAGCCCGATGGCTCCGCGTACTCGTGGGACGGGCGCATCATTGGCAAAGGTCGGATGGAAAAACTGTCCGAGTCCGACCGCGCGATTCAGTACCGGCTCACCTTCTTGTCGCCGTGGAAGTCGACGAGCGACGTGTCGTTTTTGTTCGCGCCAGCCGGCGAAGGCACCGAGGTCTCGTGGACCATGAAGGGGTCGCTGCCCTTCTTCCTGTTCTGGATGAAGAAGATGATGCAGGCCTGGATCGGCAGCGACTACCGGCGCGGCCTCGCCAAGCTCAAAGACTACGCCGAAAGCGGGAGCGTGCCGTCAAAGCAAGAGTTTCCCGGGGTGGGCGACGGCGTCGTCGCCTCGTACATCGGCATTCGCGGCGACGCGGCCATCGCCGATCTCGGTGCGCGCCTGGCCGGTCACTACGATCAGCTGCGCGCCGCTGCGGAGGCCGCGGGTGTGTCGGTCAACGGCGATCCGCTGGCCATCTACCACAAGTTTCGCGTGGTCGAGCAGACCACCGAGTACACGGCGGCGCTTCCGGTCGACCGGGTGCCGAGCCCGCTGCCGGCGGGCATCGAAAGCGGGCGCCTCGACGCGCCGCGCACCTACCGGGTGGTGCATACCGGCGCCTACCGCCACTTGGGCGGGGCGTGGTCGGCGGGCATGATGCACCAGCGGGGCAAGCAGTTCCGGCCCGACAAGTCGGCCGACCCGTTTGAGCGCTACGCCAACTACGGCGAAGAATCCGAGACCGAGCAGGTCACGGAAGTGCACTTTCCGGCCAAGTAACGCGCCCGGGCCGCGTGGCGCGGTCCGGCAATTCGAAGAAACGAACGCCTACGTGTTGTCCCGGGGCGGTCGCTGTCGCTGTCGCTCGTGAGGCCCGAACGGTTCGGGCTCCATTCACGAGGAGACGACGATGAGCACCCGATACCTTCAGCTGCGCGTACACAAACTGCAGTGCGTTCGCGAAACCCAGAATCGCCAGAACTTCATGGGCATTCCGCTCGAAACCGACCCGGACTCCATCGACATCTCGGCGATCATCACGGATCCGGGGGCGGGCCTCGTCGCCCAGGCTCCCACGGTGTTCCTGGGCAACAAGTACCGCGACGGCAAGACCGAGGTGTTTCGCTCGCCCAAGGTCATTGCCGAGATTCCGTTCGCCGAAGACGACGCGTATCCGAGACAGGTTGGCGTCACCATCAACATGGCCGAAAAAGATGACGGCGCCGGGTTCGACGAACTCATGAACGGCGTCGCCCGCGAGCTCGCCAGCGAGCTCAGCGACGCGGTCGGCGACGAGCTGCCCGACGACATCAGCTCGCACGAACTCTACGACAAGGCCGAAGACGTCGCTCGCGACGTGATTTCCGCCCTGTTTCACGAGATCGGCAAGGCGCTCGGACTCGGCGACGATCCGTTTCGACCCGTCGATGTCTCCATTCGCCTCAACAGCGCCACCGAAACCATCGACTCGCGGCAGCGGACGGTTCGGTTTCACGAGCCCAACCCAAAGCACAAGGGCGAGTTCGTGCTCACCTACGATTGGTACGCGTCGAGCACTCGCGCGCTCGAGCCGGCGCGGGCCTCTGGCGACGTAGGCACCAGCAGCGAGGCGCTCACCCGGGCGGGAGGGGGCGCGCGCTCCTATCCGCGGCCGTACAACTCGTTTCGGTTTCGCCGACCGATGACGGCCCAAAAGCCGGTCAAGGTCATGCGCCCCATCGACATCATGTTCCGCAACCGCCCCCTTCGCTGGTGGCCCCGGCCGATTCGGTTCATGACGCAGCCGCGCCCCCGGTAACCGGGTGTTTCACGCCGGGCGCGCGCAAAGCGCTACCAGGCGATATCGGGCTGTCCGCCGGTGCTGCCCGGTCCGGCGGGCGCCCCCTTTGGGGGCCTTCTCGAAGAGGGCCGCTTAACCCTGTGCGCGCCGGCGGGTCTCAGTGGTCGTGCGCGCTTGGACCATTGCTTTCGCCGCCTTGTTGGCTATCTCGGGCTGTTCGGACGACACCGCCGACGAGTCCCCGACCGACACCGACACCGACACCGACACCGGAGCCGCGCCGCCATCCGACAGCGACGATGGCGGCGCGCCCGAGTCGCCCGAGCCCAATTGCCTGGCGGCGGGCGCGTACGAAGCGAGCGTCGAGGTCGACGGCGTCGTTCACCGCTACGAAGTGCTGATTCCCGCGGCGGCGGTCGCGCCGGCGCCCGCCGTGCTCTTGTTTCACGGCGGCGGCTCGACCGGAGCCGCCATGCAAACCGTGTCGGAGCTCGACGCGGTGGCCGAGCGCGAGGGCTTTGTGCTGGTGACGATCGAGGGCTTCGACATCGGCCGGCAGACCCAGGTGTGGAACGCGGGCGCGTGCTGCGGCCCGACGGCTGCCGTCGATCACGTAGCTGCCGTGTCGGCCATTCTCGACCAGGCGATCGCCGATGGCGCGTGCATCGACGAGCAGCGCGTGTACGCCACCGGCCACTCGAACGGGGCGATGATGAGCCACCGGCTGGCGTGCGAACTGTCGGACCGCATTGCGGCCATCGCCGCGAGCGCCGGCGGTCTGATGAACACCGACCTGCGGGTGTCGCCGCCGACCGATGTGTTCGCGTGCGCGCCGGGGCGCGCGGTTCCCGTGCTGCACGTGCATGGCCTCGACGACACCTGCGTGCCCTACGCCGGCGGCCTGACCACCGGCAACTCGGATGCCGTGCACCCGGCAGCCGAGGACATGATTGCGGGCTGGCGAACGCGAAACGGGTGCGACGACGACGCCATCGATGTCACGGAGGGCGCGGTTCGCCGGCGCACCTGGGCGTGTCGCGACGGCGCCGAGGTCGAACTAATTGCGGTGGCCGGTCTCGGCCACGCCTGGGCGGGTTCGCCCATCTACGGCAACCCGGACATCTGTGGCGGCACCACGAGCGACGCGCTGTCGACGACCGAAGAACTGTGGCGGTTCTTCCAGCGCCATTGACGCTCGACACCAGCGCGACGGCGGCGCTAGTGTCGGGTGCAGGACGTAGACGCCGCGATGAGTAGCAAGCAGAGCCTGTACGAAATCCTCGGTGTTGAGCGCACCGCATCCGCGGCCGACATCAAGCGCGCCTACCGGACCCTCGCGCGCAAGCTGCACCCCGACGTAAACCCGGGAGATGCCGCAGCCGAGGAGCGCTTCAAGAAGGTGAGCGCCGCGTTTGACGTCCTGTCCGACGATACCAAGCGCAAGCAGTACGATGAGTTCGGCGACGAGGGGCTCAAAAGCGGCTTCGACCCGGGCAAGGCGCGCGCGTACCGCGACTGGCAGCGCCGCGCCCAGTCGACCCAGGGCTTTGGCTCGCGCCAGCGCGCCGGGTCGCCGTTTTCGAGCGGCGGCATCAACATCGAGGACCTGTTTTCGAACCTCGGGGGGCGGGCGGCAAGCGCGTACGGCGCGCAGGCTGACCGGCGCGGTCCCGACATTACGGCCGACCTCGACATCGCGCTGCTCGACGCGGTCAAGGGCGCGGAGCGCAGCTTCGAGCTCAAGCGGCCCACCGCCGACGGGGGCAGCGAAAAGGCGCGGCTTACCGTGAAGATTCCCGCCGGGGTGCGCGACGGCCAGACGATTCGCCTGTCGGGCCAGGGGGCGCCGGGCGTCGGCAAAGGAGCGCGCGGCGACCTGCTGCTCAAGGCGCGCGTTGCCGCGCACCCGAGCCTGCGGCGCGACGGCAACGACCTCGAGCTGGAGGTACCGGTCACTGTTCGAGAGGCCATGGTGGGCGGCAAGATCGACGTGCCCACCCTCAATGGCTCGGTCGTTTTGACGGTGCCGCCGGGGTCGCAAACCGGTACCAGGCTGCGCCTCAAGGGCAAAGGCGTGCCGGCGGGCAAGAAGCGGCCGGTCGGCGACCTGTACGTCAAGCTGGTGGTTCGGATTCCCTCGGCGACCGACGAACGGGCCGCGCGCGCGGCCGCCGACCTCGACGAATTCTACGACCGACCCGTGCGAGCCAACCTGCGCGTCTGACGGCGCGATGGAGGAGCTGCGATGGTGGAGACCCGTTCGATCAGCCGAACCGACGTACTGCGGGCCCTCGAGACCGACGAAGACTTCTTGCTCGAGCTCGAGCGCGAGCGAATCGTCGTCGCGGACGCCGACGGTGGCTACGAACCCGACAGCGTCGAGCGGATTCGCGTTTGCTACAGCCTGCGCCACGACCTTGGCGTCAACGCCGCCGGCCTCGCGGTGGCGCTGAGTCTGCTCGATCGCCTGGACGCCGAGCGGCGCCAGTTTGGCGACGTGCTCGAGACGCTGCGCCGCCGGCTCGGCGACTCAGACTAGGACCGCTACCGGGTCGCCAGCGCGGCTGAACGGCCCTGCGTGGGTCGTCGCGGAATGGTCTTGACCATGCGCCGCACGGCGCTTCGCAGGTGGTCCCGGCGTCTTGGCGAGATGTCGAAGCGCTGGCGAGCGTGCCACTGGACCAGACCGGTCTCGTTGCTCACCAGGGTCATCTCGAGCTCGATCCACGACCTCTCGCGGGCCTCGATGTCCCGCGGGCGTCGGGGCGGCGCCGAGGGCAGGTCGCCGATGTCGGGCGCGAACTGCTCGGCATTGACATACACGTCGGCCAGCACTCGGCCGCCCCGTGCGCTCCGGCCGCGCGAGCGTCGGCTCGATGCGCGTGTCCGCGTCCCGGCGCTCACGTCGGCGAGTGGCCCCGAACCGACCCGGCCCGACGCCCGCGAGCGATGGTCCCGGGTTGCCCGCGTGGCGACCGGCAGGCGTCCCCGTCGTCGGCTGCGTTTTCCGCTTCGTTTGCGCCGCTTTTTGCCGCCGGACAACAGCGAGGATCCGTCGCCACCGGCACTGACGACGATGGCGATCACGGCAATGGCAAACACGGCGACGAACGCCACCATGACGATGGTCTCGGCGTCGACGCTGGAGCGCCGCGGCGACCGGCCGGCGAACGCGCGCCCGCCGACGTACAGGGTCGTGTCCGATCCGGTCGCGTCGCCGAGGCCCGAGGGCAGTTTCGGGTCCATCGACCAGGGTTTGCCGATGAGCACCGCGTCTTGTTGTTTGTCGCCGTAGGTCCGCAGGGTGTTTGCAGTCGCGACCAGGACCGGCGCCTCCATGGCGCGGCCGGAGGCGTCGGCGGCGACGAACTGGCCATCCCAATCGAGCTTGGCAACCCGGTATCCGCGTTTCGTCAGCTCGCGGGCGGCGGTGGCCATCACGGTTTCGTTGATGAACTCCGCGGTCTCGTGCAGGCTGATCGGCAGCTCCGGATCCACGGCGACGTCGATGTCCCCCGGCAGCAGGTCGACCGTGGCGACGAGACCCGTGTGAGACTTGAACTCCGGGTGATACACGGCGCGCACCGTCGGCCACGAAGGACCGCAGCCGGCCGCGAGCGAGGCGATGGCGATCGACGTGAGAAGCCACGCGAACGACACGGCGGCGCGCGTCCGGCGGCGTTGGAGGCTACCCCGAGGGGGCGAAAAAGGGGCGGGGCTCATTGGCTTGCGACCCTGTTGCCGCGCGGGCGCCGGGGAAGTGTGTCGAGCATGGTGCGGACTGCCTGGCGCAGATGCGCGGCGTTTTGCGGGGCGATGTCGAATCGCTGGCGCGCGTGCCACTGGACGTGTCCGGTCTCGTTGCTCACCAGCACCAGTTCGAGCTCGATCCAGGCGAACTTCTCGGCCTCGATCGGTCGGCGCTCGCGGGTCGCGGGGCGGGCGGTGTCCGCGGGGGCGAGATCGACGTTCACGCGTACGTCGATGGCGGGCTCATAGGTGGCAACGCGGCGCCCGGTGTTTCGGCCCGCCGGCCGGCCGGTGGACCCCCGTGACGTCGAGCCCGACGGGCTCGTCGCCGTCGACCGAGACCGGTGGTCGCGGGTGCCGCGGGCCACGCGAGCCACGCGCCCACCGCGCCCACCGCGCGACGACGACGGCGCACCGGACCTGCGCGCCCGGTGGTCGCGCGTTGGGCGAAACACCGAGCCGACCGTGCTGGCGCCTCCCCGTCGAGAGCGCCCGGACGTACCGCGGGCGCGCTTGGTGCCGCTCTTGCTCTTGCTCTTGCTCTTGCTCCGCTTCTTGCGGCCCGAAGACGAGGACGAGCCGCCGTCGTCGGACGCGGCCAGGGCCACGGCCCCGACGGCCAGGATGGCAAAGATCGCGACAATGGCGATGGCGGCGCCGTCGCCGTGGCTCGGAGGCGTGCCGACAAAGGCCCTGCCGCCGACGTAGAGGGTCGCGTCCGATCCGGTTGCCTCGCCGAGTTTGACCGGCAGGCGCGTCTTCAACGTCCGCGGCTTGCCGGCGGCTATGCCCTCGAGCTGGTTGTCGCCGTAACGCTGGAGTGCCGCGGTTGTCGATACGAGGTCGTCCGCGCTCATGGCCTGATGCGCGGTGCCCTGGTTGCGATAGTTCCCGCGCCAGTCGAGCTGCCTTACGTCGTACCCGCGCTTGTGCACTTCGTAAACGACTTCGCGCAACGCCGTGTTGTTGATGGTCTCGGCGACGCGAAACGTGTCGAGTTTCATGTCTTCGTCGACGGCGACCGCAATGTCGGCGGGCAGCACGTCGACCGACTGCACGCGCGCCGGGTTGCCGAGGAACTCGGGGTGATACACCGCCCGAACCTTTGGCCAGGTCGGACCGCAGCCAGCGGCCAACGACGCCAGTGCCATCGACGCGACGAGCCAGGCGGCCGCGACACCCGCGCGAACGCACCGGCCGTGACGAGGCTTGCGCCGTGTCGCCGTGCGGCTCGACGCATTCATCGCTCACCGCCGGGGCGCGCAGTGGCTCGGTTGGGCAGCGTCGCCAGCATGAAGCGAACCGCCGAGCGGAGGCGTCGCGAGTTCTGCGGCGCGATGTCGAAGTGTTGCCGCACGTGCCACTGCACGTGACCGGTTTCGTTGTCGACCAGCACCATTTCGAGCTCGACCCACGCGAAGTCTTCGGGCTGGACCTCGGGTTCGTGTCCGTCGTAGTACACGGACACGCCGGGCTCGGACTCGTAGACGGTCACGTGCCGCGACGGCCGACGGGACGACGAATAGGAGCGGGGCGACGAGTCCGTCCGCGGGCGAGAGGACCTGCGCTCGCGATGATCGCGGGTTCGGCGGACGGTTTCCGATACCGGCCCCGACCTCGACTTCGACCGCGACCGCGTTCGATGATCTCGGGTTCGATTGAGTACGGATCGAGCGCTGGGCTTACTGCGTCGCCGGGGCTTGCTCGCCGTGCTCGACTTGCCCCGGGCGCTGCGCTTGTGGTTGCGCGTTCTGCTTCGCTTGCGCGACGACGAGCGCTTGCCGTCGCCGGCCGCCAGGGCGATGGCGGCGATGGACAGGCTTGCTACGGTGCCGGCGGTCGCCTGGGCGAAGTGGTTGTGTCGCGGTGGCGTGCCGACAAAGGCTCGCCCGCCGATGTACAGGGTCGAGTCGGAGCCCGAGGCCCTGCCCAGGCGGACCGGCAGCTCCGTCGCGAGAGTTCGTGGCTTACCGGCGGCAACGGCTGCCATCTGGTCGTCGCCGTAGCGCCCCAGGACCCGCATGGCGGTCCTGAAATCGCTGGGGTCCATGGCTCGGCCGTTGAGACCGTTGCCGTGGTGACGCCCCTGCCAGTCGAGCCACGACACCCGGTAGCCACGGCCGCGAAGACCTTCCAGCGTTTCGCTCATGGCGACGGCGTTGATGGCTTCGGCGGCTTCGAGCCGGTCGACGCCGAGGCCGCGGTCGACCATGACGTAGATTTCCGCGGGGAGAACATCGACGCTGGCCACACGCGCCGGGTCGCCGACGAACTCGGGGTGATACACGGCGCGTACCGTCGGCCAGTTCGGTCCACAGCCCGCGATCAGCGAGGTCGTGGCGGCGGCGACGACCAGCCGGGCGGCGATGGCCCGCGGTCGCCGCCTGCGTGGTTCCAAGGGAAGCGAGTGCATGCCCGCGTTCAGAGCAATCAGCGTGCCCCGCGGATATTCCGAGGCTTGCCGCGCCTTGCCGGTCGACTGTGGTGGCGCGGATACGCCGAGCGTTGCGTCGGCGCGACGACGCACAATGGGTTAGCGGCGTGCGCCGGGGGGCACGGTGGACGAACCGGTCGCTGCGATCATTCACCGGCGGCTCAAAGAGCGAGCTCGACGGTCTCGCTGGCGGGAACCGCGCAACAGATCAGGGCCTCGTCGGCACCGACGCTCGCCGTTGGTGGCGTGCGGTAGGTCACCGCCCCGCCGGTGACCTTGATGGCGCAGGTGCCGCACGACCCGCCGCGGCAGCCGTAGTCGGGGCTGAGGCCGTGGTCTTCGGCGAGTTCGAGCAGCGTCTTGTCCCCTTTGTCCCATCGCTGCTCGAAGTTGGATTTGCCGAAGCGGACCAGGGACTGGTCGGCCTCGGGGGCGAGGGTGGCGGCGGGCGCTGCTCCCTCGTCGGGCCGTCGCTGGAGGGACGCGGGGCCGAAGGCTTCGGCAAAGATTCGCCGGTCCGGAACCCCGAGGGAGCGGGCCGCGTCGTAGGCCGCCTGCATGAACGCCGGCGGACCGCACACGAACCAATCGTAGTCGTCGAGGGCCAGGTGAGCCCGGAGCACCGCCGCGTCGATGCGGCCGGCGACGTCGAAGTGCTCGCCCGCGCTTTCCCCCTCGCCTGGAGCGCTCACGGCGGACACGTAGCGAAGCGTTCCGCCGCTGTCGCGTTCGAGGGCCCGAAAGTCGTCGGCAAAGGCGCGTGCGGCGGTGGTGCGCGCTCCGTGGAACACGGTGAGGGGCCGCCGGTGGCGCGTGCGCAGCCCTTCGTGGGCAACCGCGCGCGCCATGGAGATCATTGGCGTCACGCCCACGCCCGCCGCGAGCAGAACGGCCGGCCGCCGTTCGGCCGGGTCGATAAAGAAGTCGCCGCGGGGAGCGCGCGCCTCCAGGCGATCCCCGACCGCGAGGCGGTCGTGCAGCTGATTCGACACCGCGCCGGCCGGGTGATCCCCGCGCGCGGCCTCGCGCTTGACCGAGATGCGGTAGTGCTCGTCCGACGGTGCCGACGACAGGGTGTACGTGCGCACGAGCTGCTTGCTCGACCCGTCGGGGCTCACTCGGATGGTCAGGTACTGCCCGGGGGCGAATGCGACCAGGCCGGTGTCGTCTGCGGGTTCGAGGTAAAACGAGCGAATCTCGTCGCTTTCGTCGTCGATACGGGCGACCCGGTACGGGCGCCAGGTGTCGCGCAGCGCTTCGGCGGCCAGGACGGACTCGGCCTCGGCCCAGTCACCGGTGATGAGGGTGTTGGGCGAGTAGGCGTCGAACTCCCAGCGAAGGGGCAGCGCGTCGACCAGGCGAACGCCGCGCTCGAGAACGAAGCGCCAGGCGCGCTCGGCGCCGCGAAAGGCGTCTACTTCGGGGCCGTCGAAGAGAACCTCGGCGGTCCCGGTCAGCATGATGACGTCGCCGCTGGCGAAATCGATGAACAGCAGGCCGGCGCGCGGGTTGACCATGAAGTTGCCGAGCGTGTTGAAGTGAAGGTTGCCCGCGTAGTCCGGGATGGTAAGCGTGTTGCCATCGACCTTGACGAAGCCCGGGCGGCCGCCGCGGTGGGACACGTCGGCGCCGTGAACGCCATCACCGGCGCTCGAGTTGTGGCTGGCCGAGGCTACCCACAGAGTGTCGGCGCCGCGAATGAACTCCGCGGTGGCGGCGTCGAAGGCGTGGAACTCCTCGACCACTCCGTTTGGCGACGCGAGGCGGGGGTCGCGCACGAACTCGTGGCGTCGCGTCTGAATGTACTGCGGGCAGTTGCCAAAGGTTTGATCGACCGCAATGGTGATACCGGCGTTGTCGATGGCGCTCACGTGGCCGTTGACGCGGTTTCGCCGCCGTGTGGAAAGCTCGATACCGAGCATGCCGAGGTCCAGACCCGGGCGCAGCGAGGCCGCGAGGGGGTCGCCGGCCAGCGGTCGCGCGTCGAGGCGCAGCTGGCCCGGGTCAGGCGAGTGAAAGAAGCCCGGCTCACCGGCCACGGCCGAGGCCCAGACGTTGCCGTCGTCATCGACGTGGCCCAAGAACAACAGCGGAAGCGAGCCGTGAAACTCGCGGTGTTGCTCGGGCAGGTACGAGCGCACCACGCGGCGGCCGAACCGATCCATCTTGTCGCGCACGCCGAGGCGCTCCTGAATGGCGAGCTCGCCCTCGTGGAACGGCGAGGTGTCTTTGTCCCATCCGGTGTTGGTCGTGGCAGTCATGGGTCGGCTCCGGGCTGTGTGAAGTGGCCAGAGGGGTTGGCGAGAAGATGATGAGAAAACGAGCCGGCGGGTGACCGCGAGGCGGGTCACCCGTCCAGGACCCTAGGAAGCGAGGCCCACCGCCGTCGCGGGCATGGGGACGAAGCCGGGCAGTGCTTCGATGCGGGCGAGCAGCGCGCGCACGTTGGGGTACGGCTCGAGCGACACGTTGCCTTCGGGCGCGTGGGCCGTGTAGCTGTAGATGGCGACGTCGGCGATGGTCGGGCGGTTGCCGACCAGCCACTCGCGGCCGTCGAGGTGGGCTTCGAGCCGGGTGAGCGCCACCGCGGCCACGCGCTGGGCGGCCTCGGCGTCGAGTCCGGCGCCGAACACGGTGACCAGGCGCGCGGCGGCCGGCCCAAACGCGATTTCGCCCGCCGCGACCGACAGCCACTTTTGCACCGCGGCCTCGTCGGCGGCATCCCGGGGCAGCCACTGGGGCGCGTACTTGCGGGCCAGGTACACCAAAATGGCGTTGGAATCCGGGACGACCGCGTCGCCGTCTTCCAGAACCGGGACCTGGCCAAACGGGTTCAGGGCCAGAAACTCCGGCGTCTTGTGGGCGCCGCTGGCCAGATCGACCTCGACGAGCTCGTGGTTGATGCCGGCGAGGCTGGCAAAGAGCACCGCCCGGTGAGAGTGGCCGGACTTGGCAAAGTGGTGGATTCGTACGGGATTCGACATTTCTCGGGCCTTTCGCAGGTGGTGATTGCGGCGCCGTCCTCCGGCGCCCTGTTCGATGACTTCACTCTACGGATTGCCAAAGAGAAGACAATTGACCCGAAAAACGAATAACTGTGTCCGTTTCGGTAATAATCGAGTATGGACACGATCGAATGCATGCGCGCCTTCGTCGGCGTGGCCCAGGAGGCTTCGTTCACCGGGGCCGGTCGCCGACTGGGTCTGTCGACCAAGCAGGTGAGCAAGTACGTCGGCCAGCTCGAGGAGCGGCTGGAGGTCCAGCTCTTTAACCGCACCACGCGCAACGTCGCGCTCACCGAGGTTGGCGCGGCCTATCTCGACCGGTGTCGACCGCTGCTCGAGCAGTTCGACGAGCTCGAGTCGGCGGTGCAAGAACGCAGCGAGTCCCTGGCCGGCACCATTCGCATGACCGCGCCGACGGGGTTTGGTTCGAGCCGCCTGGTCGACGCCCTGCAGCCGTTCTCGGCCGAGCACCCGCGCGTGACCGTGGATTTGCGCCTGTCGGATCACCGGGTGGCGCTGGTCGAGGAGGGGTTCGATCTGGCCGTGCGCATTGGCACGTTGCGCGACTCGTCGCTGGTCGCGCGCAAGCTGGCGACCATGCCGCTAGTGGTGTGCGCCTCGCCGGACTATCTGGCTCGGCGCGGGCGTCCACAGCACCCGGCGGCGCTGGCGACCCACAACTGCCTCATCGACGACAACATGCGCGAGCCCGAAACCTGGCGGTTCGTCGACGACGACGGCGACGAGCGGGCCGTGCGGGTGTCGGGGACCTTTCGCACCAACGCACCGCGCGCCCTCGCGTCCATGGCGCTCGGCGGCGTCGGCATCGCCCGTTGTCCGCTGTACGCCGTCGAGAGCGCCCTCGACGAGGGGCGGCTCGAGCGACTGTTTCGCGGCCAGGAGGGCATCGTCTTTGGCCTGTACGCCATCTACCCGCCGAACCGGCACCTCACGGCTCGCGTGCGCGCCCTCATCGACCACCTGCGCGGCTACTTTGGCGGCCAGGTCGACCGGCAGGCGAGATGATCGACGGGCCGCGGCGCCGAGGCTGCAACCCGCTCAGTCGAAGTTCGAAAAGCCGACCAGGGCTTCGCCGGTGGTCGTTGCCAGCACCTGAAAGTAACCGCCCCCCAGCGACTCAATGGTGCACAGACGGGCGCCCGAATCGGGAAAGTCTTTGCAGACCATGTCGCTCGCCGGTCGCGTCGTTGGTTCGTACTGACACTGGGAGTCGGCGCGCGCAAGGTCGCCGACGACCGCGCGAATCGCCGTCGAGGCGACGAAGCGCATGTCGTAGTAGCTGGCCCACGGACGGGCGTCGACCGCCTCGAGGCGGCTCGTCTGGGAAAACCCGTCGAGCAGGGCTTCGCGGCAGGGCTCGACCTCGGGCAGGTACAGATCGACTCCGTCGATCCACGGCCAGGTCGGGGGCAGCGCCGGTCCTGGGGCGGACGACACGAGCGCCGCCGACGTCGAGTCCACGAAGTCTTTGAAGACGTAGGCCCGGTCGGCGCCGAGGTCGACTTCGCACACCGGATAGGACACCGGTTCGTCGATGCAGGCGACGTCTCGGCGGGCGTCGACGCGCACGGTGGACAGGGTGCAATCGTTGGTCGCCGCGTATCGGGTCACGTAGTCGAAGTACGCGATGACCGCGAACGAGTTGCGCTTGAAGTCCAGGGCGTAAAAGTAGTCCGAGAAAAACGGCGGGAGGTCGGCATGGCCGGCGCACGCGACCGGCACGTTGACCGGTACGGTGCGGCCAAAGAGGTCGAGGTCTCGGGTGAACGCAATGGTCGGCATCAGCAGCTCGACCGACTCGTCGAGGCAGTCGAGCAGGTCGTCGTACAAGCGGTCGCTGTAGCGCAATCGGCCCCCCGCCCGAGCGACCGCGATGTCGTCCGTGTTGCGGTAGCCGCCGAGCTCGCAGGTGTAGCGCCTGGGGACATCGGCCCCGCCAGCGCCGAACAGTTCGAAGTCCAGCGTGACCGCGCACAGCGCGGCGCCGAAGTCGCAGGTGACGTCGACGACGCGGTAGTTGATGTCGCCGCCGCAGAACGTATCCGGGCAAATGTCGTCGAGGGTGCGGCGAACCTGCTCAAGGACGTCGGGGGACGGTGAGTCGCCGGCGGCCGACGCCGCAAGGGGCGAAGGCAGAAGCGAAAGGATGGCGACAAAAACAGCGAGGGCGACGGCGTACGGCTTGGTCATGGTGAGTTCCGCGGGGCGCGCGAGGCGCGCAAACGGCGGCGGACCCTACTACAACGCATGGCTCGGTCAAGCCGTTTCCTTTCGCCCGGCGACGTCGAACCGCGGTCGCCGGCGCGGAGTCTATCGAAGGTCGTCCCGGTGCACGCGCACGCTGCCCGTGCACCGGGAGAGCGGTCGGCCTACGGCGCGCTGGTGCTGCCTGCGTTGCCGAAGCGGTCGAGCACGCGAATCGACGTGAGCGTCGCGCCCTCCGGCGGGGTGACCCGGGCGATGCCGTTGGTCGCGACCACACCCTCGACGACCGTCGGCTCGCGATCGGAGAACGTCAGCTCCACCGTGAGGGGGCCGGCAGTGATCGGGAGCCGGCGATTGGCGACCCCGTCCATGGCCAGCAGTCGCCACCCGCGGCGCGCGTCGTAGGCGACGTCGATCTCGATCTCGGCGTCGGCGCGGGTCGCGCGCACGGATAGCGGTCCGGCGACAACCTCGAAGGGGTCGCTGGCCACTGCATAGCCGGGGCCCTCGACCGAGAAGCGGTAGCGGCCCAGGGGCGCTCCGGGGCGCGCGTCGAGGCCTTCGAGACCGGGCGCGCCGACCCACGACAGCGCCTGCCACTCGGCGGTGTAGTAGTGCACCCGCGGGTCGTCGCTTTGCTCCAGCGGCAGCGGCGTCCACAGAACCAGGAACTCGTGGTCGACGACCGGGCGCCCGGAGCGCCGGCGCACGGGCTCGAAGACCCCGTCGACCTCGCGCTCGAGGGTGACCGACGGCGTGCCGGCCAGGGGGTCGGCGCCGATCCACGTGAACTGGGCAACGCCGGTCACTCGCGGAACGGTCGCCGGCGGTTGGCCGGTGGCGCGGCGCTCGGTGCGAAACCACACCTGCTCCGGGACTTCATTGGGCACGGTGCCCGCCAGAGGCGCCGCGTCCGGGGTCGGGTCGAAGGTGTCACCGATCATCGGCCCGGCCAGCCGGTCGGTGCCGCCGGCGGCCGCGTCTTCGCGCTCGTCGGTCACAGCGAGCGCCATTACGTCGGCCAGGCGCTCGGCGATGAGCTCGCCCTCGAGGGGGCCCCACAGATTGATCGACGGCTCGTAGCCGGCCTGCAGCCAGTCGATGGCTGATAGCAGGTAGCCGATGTGGCCCTGGGCGTAGCCGAGGATGAGGGTTTTGTCGGCGGCGACCGGGGACAGCTCGCGCAGCCGCCGCGCCCAGGTGCTAACCGGCTCGCCCGGGGCGGTGGCGAGCAGGTAGTCGCCCAGCCGCCACGCCGACACGGTGGTGCGCGTCGAGCTGCACACCGGCGGGCCCTCGAACTCGAAGTCGAGCAACCGGCCGAGCACGTCGGTCACGATGGGCAGCCGCGCGCACGAGCGGTAGGCGTCGAGGGGCTCGACGCCGGGCATCTGGCCGGCGCCAAAGCGCGCTTCGGGTTCGCCGCACAGGCCGGCGCCGAAGGGCGCATTGAACTCGTCGATGGGCGACGCGATGGCGCCGCTGCCGTCGAGCACCACGCCGTCGGCGACGCGCTCGAGGTCGAAGGGCGCGTAGGAAAGCGCGCCGTCGCGAACCGTGAAGGTCTCCCAGTTGGGCCCGACCTCGACCGACTGCGTGACCAGCTCCATGGCGATGGTGTCGGTGAGTTCGTCTCCGGCGCGCTCCCAGGCGGCCATGATGGCGGGCAGGGCCCAGCGCGCGTTTTCTTCGGAGCGGGCAAAGTCCCAGTCTTTTTCCCCGTCGCCTGGACGCAGGTGGCGCGACGACTCGGCGAGGACGTCGCCGGCCGCGCCCTGCAGGTGCATCACGAGCACCTCGCGGTCGAACTGCTCTTCGATGAGGCGTTCGTACATGCCCGACACGTCGGTCGACCACAGGGCGGTGTCGTCGCTGAGGATGGCGGCGTGCACCCCGAATATCGGCAATACGGCCAGGGGGGCGCCGTCGGCGGTGTCGATGCGAATGACCGCGAGAAAGTCGTCCTTCTTTTCCCGGTCGTCCCAAAGAAAATCGTTTTCGTCGCGGCGGTCGAACGACACCCGATGATCGGGGTCGAAGTTGTCGTCGGTGGCGATGCCGATCTGCGCCGGCACGCGCGCGTCGAGGGCGCGCTGCGCGACAACGGTCAGGCGGTCGAGCAGCAGAGCGCGGTTCGACGCCCGAAACACCCCGCCGCCGATCTGCAGCTTGGAGTCGGCGCTGTATTGTTCGGGCGCGGTGTGGGTGTGGCTGGTGGTCCAGATGACCTTGCCCGCGTAGTCGGGGCCCAGCCGACCGGCGAGGTCGTGGGTGATGGTGTCGTCGGCAAAGATGGTGTCGGTGTGCAGCAGCACGACCGTTTCGTCGCCGGCGGTAATGGCCACCGCCTTGGCTCTGGGCAGGGACTCGATGCCGACCGAAGGCGTGAACTTGCCGCAGATTTCGACTTCGCGGCTGTCGACGTAGCCGCGCTTGCCCAGAGGCACGGCGCGGGACGTATTGCCGCCGAGTGCCGAGCCGAGGGGCAGGCCGAGCAGGTCCTCGGCGACGCCCACTGTCACGGCGCCGGCGGTGACGGTGCCGCCGGCGCCCGCAGTCGCCGGCACGGGCACGTATTCGCAGTGAGCGGTCGACGCCGGCGTCGGACCGGGGTCGTCGGGGGGGCCGGGAGGCTCGGTGTCGTCGGTATCGCCGTCGCCGCCGGTGGTGGCGGTTGTGGCGTCGGTTCCACCGTCACCGTCCGACGAGCCACAAGCCAATAGACACAACGCCAGCAAGATCCCCACGAGCCGCATGGCCGTGAGAGTATTTCGTTCATTGCGGTGTTCTCGATTGCTGCTTTCTCACAAGCCTTCACCTGACTCGCGGCGGTTTGGTTTGGCACACGACGTTTGGCGTCGAGCTGGCAAGGGCTCCGCCAACAAGCGCGCCGCGGCGTCATCGCAATTCGTGTCATCGCTTACGAGCCTGTTTGTTGCCGCTTTCCTGACCTGTGCCGCGTGCGCGGGCTCGGCGACGCCGGCGCTCCCCGCGCCGCCCGTGCCCGGCGCGGAACCAGCGCTGGCCGCCCCCGGCGCCGCTGACGATGCGCGGCCCGGAGCCGCAGCCTCCGACCACGTCGGCGCGCGCCTCGCGGGCCGGGTGGTCAACGCGGTGAACGCGCCGGTGCCCGGGGCCCTGGTGGCGGTGGCGGTCGACGGCGGCCAGCGGGCCCCGGTGGTTGTCGAGACCGACGGCGACGGCGCATTTGCGGTCGCTGTGGAGCCGGCGAGCCACTACCTGGTCACCGCGACAACGCGCGCCGGCCACGCCGAGGTCCGCGCTTCGGCGTCGGGTGGCAAACCGGCGGCCGTCGACCTCCGACTCGATTCCGTCGCTGCGGGGGACGGGGCGCTCGAGTTCGAGGTGGTCGACGACCGCGGCGCTCCGCGAGGTGGACAGCTCGTGTTTTTCTCGGGCAGCACCGCGCCGGGCTGGACCTGGGCCGCCCGCAGCGACGCCGCCGGCATTGCGCGCGTGGCGGTTCCCGACGAGGGCATCGCCTGGTTCGAAGACGCGGCGCATCGCTCGGTGCCGACCGCCTACGGCCCGGCCGTCGGCGCAGGCGACCGGATCGTCGTGGTCGCGCGGGCCGCTTTGAACGCGCCGCCCCCGACGCAGTTGGCTGCGTGGGTCGCTGACGCGGCCGCAGAAGTCGATGGCGCTGCCGCGGCGCTGCCGCCTGCGGTCGCTGCTGCGGTTGCGGACGCCGACGCCGACATCGTCGGGCTGGGCGCATCGTCGCCGGGGGTGGGCGAGTACTTCGCGCTGCGGGCGCTCATCACGCGCTTTTTGGTCGCCCGTCGCGGGGTTCGGGTGGTTGCCTGGGAAGCCCCGTGGGGGGCGATGCTGGCCCTCGACCGCTACGTGCGCACCGGCCGGGGCGACCCGGCGGCGGCCCTGGCCGCCATGGGCTGGTGGTCCTGGGACGTGGTCGAAGCGCGCGCGTTCATCGACTGGCTGCGGGCGTTCAATCGCGGCCGGCCGCCGACAAAACGCGTCCACCTCGTCGGCGTCGGCGCTGTGCGAACGCGCCTCGAGACCGACGCTGTGGTTGCGGCCATCCGCGACTGTGCCCCCGGTCGAGGCGCCTGGGCTCAGGCCGAGCTTGCGCCCCTGCGCGATCCGCGGCCCAAGGCCGAGGCGCTCATCCTCGACGTGCGCGGCTGGAAGCGCTACGGCGCTGCGCTCACCGAACTGACGACCCTGCTGTCGACCCGCGCGGCCCGCCGCTGCCTTGGTTCGCCGCGGGCGGCCCTCGTCGAGTCGACGCTGCTGGCGCTTCGGTCGGCGGCGCGCAGCCGCCGCGCCGACCTCGAACAAGGCCCCCTGGCCGGTCGCGCGGCGCGCGCGCGCGCGTTCGCCGACGAAGTATTGGCCCACGCAGACCGGCTCGGCGACGGGCGCGCCGTCCTCTGGGCCCACAACGATCGCGTCGGTCGCGCAAACGTGGACGGAGTCGGCGCCGCCGGCCGGGAGCTGGCCAGCCGCCTCGGCTCGCGGTATCGCCCGGTGGGGTTCGCGTTCGGCCGCGGCCGGTTTCGCGCCTACGATCGGCGCCCCGGCCAGCCAGGCGACGCCGTCGTGCCCATCGAGTTCCCGCTGCCGCCCGCGCCCTGCCTGGCCACGTCCCTCGCGGCCGCGGTCGGCGACAAGCAGCCCGTCGCCGTTGCCGTCGACCTGCGCCGGGCCCCGGCCGGTCCCGTTCGCAGTCACCTCGCTCGCGTCCGCCGCATGCACAGCCTGGGCGGCTCCTATCGCGGCCCCGCCGAGCCGCCCCTGGTCGCGCCGAGCGCCGCCTTCGACGCCCTCGTCTTCGTACCCGCGGCAACCCCGACAACGCCCACCGCCACCGGCGTACGCGGTCCAAAGCGCCCGGCGCCATAAAAAGGCCCTCTCTTCGGTTCGACCATGACGCGAAGAGAGGGCGGAGGGGACAGCCTCACGCTGTCAGCTGCGCATCGGATTGACTAGGCTAGGGGACGTACTCCACGCACCAGCGGACGGTGAAGCGCGCCTGGTAGGCAAAGCAGGCCAGGTTGCGAATGGTCACGGGAATGCTGCGCTGGTCCGGGTTGAGACTGGCGATGTCGGTGGGCGCGGGAATGTTGCTGTCCTGGCCCTCGGCGCAGCCGGTCACGGGCAAAGACAGGTTGCCGACGGTGCCGCAGTCGTCGAAGTAGCTGGTCATGAGCCGGGCGAACAGGGGCTGTCCCGGCCAAAAGTCTGCCGGAGCGGTGGCGGTTTCGCCGCGAGTGGTCGTGGTGCAGCCGTCGGGGTAGTCCCAGCTGTACTCGACTTCGCGGCAGATGGGGCAGCCGTCGTCGACCACGCCGTTGCAGTCGTCATCGAGAAAGTTGCAGGTTTCTTCGGTCGGTCCGCGCCCGCCGGTGCATTCGGTCCACGTGCCGCCCACGCACGTCTCGGCGCCGGGGACGCACTCGCCCTGGTCCGAGCCGCAGGGCCGCGTGCTGCCTTCGACGCATCCGCAGCCGTTGTCGACGACGCCGTCGCAGTCGTCGTCTATCGCGCCGTCGCACACTTCGGGGATCGGGAGGGTGTCGCCGACGCACTCTCCCCAGGTCGAGAACTCGCCGCCGGCATCGCACGCCTGAACGCCAAAGGCACACCGGCCGACTCCCGCAGTGTCGGCGGGGCCGCTGTAGCAAGCTTGCTCGTCGCCGGGCACGCAGGTGCAGTCTTCATCGACGTCGCCATCGCCGTCGTCATCGACGCCGTTGCAGGTCTCGGTGGCCGGACCGTTTGGGTCGTTGGGATCGCCACCGGGGGGCGTTGTCGGGTCGTCGGACGATGAATCGCCGGACGTGTCGTCGCCACCGCCATCGTTGTCGCCGCCGGGCTCATTGGTCTGGCCAGTGTCGTCGCCGCATTGTTCGTTCGGGCACGTATCGCTGCCCGCACTCGACGCGGAGCAGGCGGCGCTGCAAAGCAGCAAGACCAGGGGCAAAGGCAGTGTTCGACGCATTCGACTTCCTCCTGCGAGGGGCCGCCCGGCACGCTCCTCTCGCACGATGCATGTTCAACGAATAAGTGGTCAGACCGGTACGTCGCAGAGGCCAATGTGTTTGTCTCGTTTGGCCAACGGTCCACCAGTTATGACCGGTGACTATCCGGCGCGCGAAGGGCTCGCTATGTTGCGCTCGTGACAGCGAGTTTTCCCAGCGTGCCTGCTGTGTCGGCGCGCCGCTTGCTCGAAGTTATTCAGTCGGCCGGGCACGACGCCGTGACCGTCGCCGCCGAGCTCGGCATACCTCCGCTTTCTGACGACGCGGTGCGCGTGCCTTTGGCCGCGCAGTACCGATTGTGGGATGAGGCAGTTGCGCGCACGGGCGATCGAAAGCTGCCGCTGTCGATCGCGCGCACGTACGACGTCGCGACCTACGAGGTGCTCGGCTTTGCCTGCGCGACCGCGCCGGACTTGGCGACCGCCTATCGCCGCATGGGGCGGTTCTTTGCGCTGTGGGTGTCGGGCGAATGCGCGCGGCTGTGCGGTGGCCCCGGCGCGCAGCGCATCGTCTTTCACCACGAACTCGGCCGCTCGCGCGGTCGCGACCTGGCGGTGGAGTCGTCCCTGGCGAAGATCGTGTTTGCCGGGCGCCGCGCCACGGGAATCGACATCGCTCCCAAGCGCGTGCACTTTGCCCATCCGGCTCCACGCGATCCGACGCCGCATCTCGAGTTCTTCGGTGGCCCCGTACAGTGGCTGTCGTCCGGGTATCAGATCGAGTTCGACGACGCGACCCTGGCGCTGCCCATGCGCCGGGCCGACACCGAGCTGGCCGAGTACTTCGAAGGCCAGGCGGCGCGGCTGTTGCCCGACGACGCGGGTGAGCCGACGTTCGCGGACCAGGTGCGTTCGATCGTGGGTGAGCACCTGCCGTCCGGCGCCCCGGCCGAGGCCGAAGTGGCTGCCGCTCTCGGCATGAGCGCGCGCACCATGCGCCGCCGGCTTGCCCGCGAAGAGACGAGCTATCGCAAAGTTCTCGACGACGTTCGCAGTGCGATCGCGCGCGACTACCTCGAGACCGGCTCGCTGTCGGTCGCCGACGTGGCGTACCTGGTGGGCTTTTCCGACGTCGCCAACTTTCACCGGGCGTTCCGCCGGTGGACGGGCATTACGCCGGGTGCGTTTCGCGCGTCGCGCCGGGCGTGATTGCCCTGCCGTGGCTCTACAGGTGGCCCATGCGCCCGGCCCGGTAGTCGGCGTACGCCTGGCGCACTTCGTCGGCCGTGTTCATGACGAACGGCCCGTGGGCGACGACGGGTTCGCCCAGCGGTGTGCCGTTGAGAACCAGCAGTCGCGCCGGCTCGACGCCCGCCAGCTCGATGTCGCCGGGCTGCCGGCGATCGAGCACGAGCAGTTCGCCGGCGCTGGCGTCGACGCTGCGCTGCGCTCGTACCTTGCCCGCGAGCACGAGCAGCAACGTGGTCGTGCCGTCGGCAAAGCGAAAGCGCGCCTCGGCGCCCGAGCCGACAGAAAGGTCGGATACGTTGATGTCGCTGTGGGTCTGCGCCGGGCCGCGCTCCCGGCGGTCGAAGCCGCCGGCAATTACCCGCGCCTCGACGTCGCCGACGGGCACCCGCGGAAAGTCGGCGTCGCGCAGGGGCTGGTAGCGAGGCGACGACATCTTGCGCGCCGCCGGCAGGTTCACCCAAAGCTGCACCATCTCGAACAGGCCGCCGCGGCTCGTAAAGTCCTGCGACTGAAACTCTTCGTGCACGACGCCGGATGCCGCGGTCATCCACTGCACGTCACCCGGCTCGATGAGACCGCCGCCGCCGTTGGAGTCGCGGTGCTCGACTTCGCCGCGGTAGGCAAACGTCACGGTTTCGAAGCCGCGGTGCGGGTGTTCGCCGACGCCGCGCCGTCGGGCGGCCGGCTCGAAACGGCGGGGAGCGGCGTGGTCGAGCAACAGGAAGGGGCTGATGAGCTGCGGGTCGAGTCGGTGCGGCGACACCAGCGTGCTCACGTGAAACCCGTCGCCGACCCAGTGGCGCTCTGTCGGCCGCACGTGGTGGAGGACCGGCTGCATACCCGCCCCTGCGCGTTCGGTCCGGCGCCGATCTCGGGAGCGACCGCTTTGGCACCCGAGGCCCGCCGCCGCCAACACCGATGCCGCCGTCTTGCTCACGAACTCGCGCCGCCGCATGGGGAAACTCTAGGGCCTGGAGACGCGGCGACAAGGCTCCCCTTGGAAACAGTCCGTTGCGCGGCGCGGCCGCGCGGCGGCCGCACGGGGTTTCGCGACCCTACGTGACCGGAAGGGGCCGGGCGGTCCGGCGAAAACGACCGGCCGGTCGGGTATGCTGCGCCAGCGCATGACTGCGACCCCGACGAGTCGAGGACGAGAGTCGCCGCGGGGAGGAGCCAAACCGCGCGCCCGCGGCACACCGCCGCCTTGCCCATGACGGCGCGCACCCTCCGCTGGGCGCAGACCGCGGCGGCTGCGGCGACCCTGGTGCTCGCGGTTTGGTTGGGGGCGATTGGTCCCGACGACGTCGAGCTAGACGGAGGTTGGCGGACGCCCATCATTGCGTTCGAGCTCGCCCGCACGCCGGAGGACCTGGCGTTCTTGCGGGGCCCGGCCGCGGCACAGGCTCGGCGAGCCATGGACGCAATGCATCGCGTCGACGCGGTGTTTCCGTTTGCCTATGCCTCGCTGCTCGCGCTGGTTTTGCTGGGCCGCGGCCGGCAGCGCCTGGCGGCCTGGCTCGGCGCGGCGGTGTGCGCGGTCGCGGTTGCCAGCGACCTCGTCGAAAACTCGGTGCTCGTGCAGCTAACGGCCGCCCTCGACCACGACGCGCCCGTTGCGGCCCTGCTGCCGACTCTCTTTGTCGCCACCTGGGCGAAGTGGGGAGCCATCGGCGTCGCGGCCGGGCTGCTCGGAGTCCTCGAGCTGGCTCGCCGCCGCGCCCTGGGCGGACTCGTGTTGCTGGTTCCGCTGGTCACGGTCATCGCCTTTGCCACCGGGATGCCGTCGATGGGCGAGGCCATGGCGCTGGCGGTTGCCGGGCTGTTTTTGGGGCTGCTGGTCCACACCGTCGTGCTGTGGTGCCATCTGCTTTCCGACCGCCCGGCCGCCTGACGCGGAACGACTCGCGGCGCGCCGGGAACAAGTGCGCGGAACGACGTGCATGGCCGCGGCGAGGCCGCGGGTCACACCGCCGGCGCGTCGGGTATGCTGCGCGGTCCATGGTTGCCACGGAGTCCATCGCCGGCGACGCTGCCGGCGTCGCGCGGGCCGCCGAGCTCGTGCGGGCGGGGCGGGTCGTGGCCGTGCCGACCGAGACCGTGTACGGCCTCGCCGCCGACGCGACCAACGCGGCCGCGATCGGGCGCATTTACCAGGCCAAGGAGCGCCCGCTGGACAACCCGCTCATCGTCCACGTGGGCCGGCGCTTTGGCGGCGTCGACGCCCTGGTCGCGGCGGGATTCGTCGACGAGGCCCGGCTCGGGCGCGAGCAGCGAGCGGCCGCGGACCGGCTCTTCGAGGCGTTTTGGCCCGGGCCGCTGTCGGTGATCTTGCCGCGCGGTGCCGGGCTGGCGGCGGAGGTGTCGGCCGGCACCGACACCGTGGGGTTGCGCATGCCCGCCAACCCGGTGTTTCTCGATCTGCTCGACGAAGTCGGCGTGCCGCTCGCCGCGCCGAGCGCCAATCGGGCCAATCGCATCAGCCCGACGTCGGCGGGTGACGTACTGGCCGAGCTCGGCGGGCGCATTCCGCTGGTGCTCGACGGCGGCGCTACTCGGGTTGGAGTGGAGTCGACGGTGGTGCGGGTGACCGACCGCGGTGGCGTCGTCCTGCTGCGGCCCGGTGGCGTGCCTCGGAATGCCATCGAGCGCATCGTCGGCGCGCCGATCGAAGAGCCGCCGCGGCAAGCCGGTCGCCGGCACTCGCCGGGTCGCCGGGCCGTGCACTACGCGCCGGACAAACCGGTGCTGCTCTGTCGGCGGCAGGACGATCCGTCGTCGCTCGTGCGGTCGGCATCGGTCGCGCGCCTCGGTGTCCTTTGCTTCGCGTCGGGCGAGGCCGCGGTGCCGCCCGACGCGTGGCGCGCCGCTCTCGAAGGCGTCGAGGTCGCCCTCGAGGCGCTGGCCGACTCGGGCGACGGCCGGCGCGCGGCCGCCGGCTTGTTCGCGGCGCTTCGCGCGCTCGACGCCGGTGACTGCGACGCGATCCTGGTCGAGTTGCCCGACGAGTCGGCGGGGCTTTGGCCGGCGATCGCCGATCGCCTGGTGCGGGCGGGCGCGCGCGGCCAGTCGCGCTAGCGCCGGGGGCCGCCGCCGCCGCGAGACGATCGGCGTCGTCGGCTGCCGGCCGGCTTTTGGGTCGCGCCCGCGGGTTTTGCCTGCCCGCCGCCGCTCGGTCGTGAAGCGTCGCGCGCCGGCCGCGCCGCGGACTCGCGCGAGGTCGTCGAGCCAGAGCCGGACGTTCGGCCTGCATTCGCACCGCCTCGGCGGCCGCCGCGGGGGCGGCGACGCGAGGGTCGGCCGGTCCCCGGCTTTTTCGCCGATCGCCCGGATGTTGCGCTGTTCGCGCTTTTGGCGGCGCGCGGCGGCGGAACGGCGGCGGCGCAGTGAAAGTCGTGGTCGTCGACCACGGGGATGTCCATGCCGATGAGCTTTTCGATGTCGCGCAGGTACTCGCCCTCGGTCGGATCGCAAAACGACACGGCGACGCCGCTGCGCCCGGCGCGCCCGGTGCGGCCGATGCGGTGCACGTAGCTCTCGGGTTCGTTGGGCAGGTCGAAGTTGAAGACGTGGCTCACGTCGTCGATGTCGATGCCCCGGGACGCGATGTCGGTGGCGATGAGGGCCGTGATGTTGCCGGCGCGAAAGCCGTCCAGAGCCCGGCGGCGCGCGTTCTGGGTCTTGTTGCCGTGGATGGCGGCGCAGGTGATGCCGCCTTTGTCGAGGAACGTGGCCAGGCGGTTGGCACCGTGCTTGGTGCGGGTAAAGACGATGGTGCGCTCGATATCGCGGTCGGACAGCAGCGAGCGAAGAAGGCGCTTTTTGTCCGGCCGGTCCACGAACATGACCGTCTGATCGATGCGCTCGACCGTGGTCGACTGGGGCGTAACTTCGACCTTGACGGGATCCTTGAGGAAGGACCCGGCCAGCGACACGATGGGCGGCGGCATGGTCGCCGAGAACAGAAGGTTCTGCCGGTGCTTTGGCAGCTCGCGCAGCACCCGCTTCACGTCGTTGACGAAGCCCATGTCGAGCATGCGGTCCGCTTCGTCGAGAATGAAGAACTCGATGTCGGAGAAGTCGACAAAGCCGCGGCCGTGCAGGTCGAGCAGGCGACCCGGCGTCGCCACGAGAATGTCGACGCCGCGCCGCAGCGCCGCGATCTGCGACTTTTCGTTCACGCCGCCAAAGATGACCAGCGAGTCGAACGGCAAGAAGCGGCCGTACGTATCGAAGCTTTCGCCGACCTGGGCCGCGAGCTCGCGGGTCGGCGTAAGGACCAGGGCGCGAACCCGCTTCTTGCCCTTTTGCGGACCATCGTCTTCGAGGTGGGCGAGGACCGGCAGGGCGAACGCCGCGGTCTTGCCGGTGCCCGTCTGGGCGCAGCCCAAGACGTCTTTGCCGTCGAGCAGCGGCGGAATCGCCTGGACCTGGATGGGAGTGGGGCGGGAATAGTCTTCCGCGGCCAGGGCCCGGCACAGAGCGGGGCTCAATTCGAGTTCAGCGAAGGTAGTCAAGTACAAACCAGTGGCCGTCAGGAGGCCGGCCCGACGCGCGGGCTGGCCGGTACGTACCACGACCGGGGAGGGCGTCAAGCACAAGCACGCGAAACCCCGTTCGGATCGCCCCAGACGGGGGTGTTCTCAGGGCAAAGCGAGCCCATTCTTCGGCGCGACCGCGGCGCCGCGAGGGGCGCCGCGCGCGGCCGTGGGGGGCTCACGGCGGCTGGCGCCCCCACGGGCGGGCCGCGTTGGTCGCGGTCCCGGGCAGGGAGGCCTGGGGACCGTCAGTTGCGCTCGCAGATGAAGCCGCGGTTGGCGGTGCACGGAACGTCGTTCCAGTTGCCGCCACCGACCAGCTCGCCGCAGTCTTCTTCGCCGCCGGCATCGTTGGGCTCGCCCCGGTTCCATCGGGCAAACGCGCCCGGCGCCGGGGCGCCGTCTTCGTCGCCGTTCCAAAAGACCGGGCCGTCTGCCCATTGCCACACGCCTTCGCTGGCCTGGTCGGTCGCGCGCATCCACACGCCGCCCTCGCCGCCGCCCGCCATGCCGGCGTTGGCCGACACCCAGTCGTTTTCAACGGTGTCGTCGACGAGCACGAGGTCCATGCCCTGGCCGATGCACACGCTGCGGGCGTCGGTCCAGCTCGCCACGCCGTTGCAAAACAAGTACACGCGGCCCTGGTTTGCGAGCGGCATGCAGTTGTTCGAACACGTCTCTTCGGTAGCGACGTTGCAGTCGTTGTCGAAGCCGTCGCAGACCTCGGCGGCGCCCGGGTTGCGGAATCGGTTCGAGTCGTCGCAGTCGCCCGACTCGGCGACGTACCCGGCCGGGGGCGCGCACGCCACCTGGCCCCGGCTCGAGTCGCCGTAGAGGTCGCCGTCGGCATCGAAGTACCAGGGCCGGGCCGCGCTGCCGTCCGGGCAGTCGCCGTCGCCGTCGCCGTCGCCGGTGTCGTCGTCACCGGGCGCGGCGTCCACGGTCGGCATGCCGGGCTCGTCGCGGTCGTCTTCGCCGGCGCTGTCGGCGTTGCCCTGGGCGCAGCCGGTCAGCGTTGCCGTACCGAGCGCGAGGCTGGCGAAAGCGACACCGAGGGCAACCAACAGCGACGAGGAAAAGCGGCGCAACGGGTACGAGGGTAGCAACCGGCGGACGTCGCATTGGCCGGCCTCCGCCGACAAGTACTCGCAGGAAACGGCCCTGGGAGCGTAAGCTGCGCACCGAATCTCGCCGGTCTCGATTTTGGGAGACAACGGCGGCGACAACGACCGCGGCACCAGTTGTAGTCGTCCATAGCTTTGGCGATGGCGGCCGCCCCCGCGGCCCGCTCGCGTTGGCGCGGCTCGGTGAGTGCCGTCCGCGCGCGCTGTGCCTCGCCCGGGTCATCCGCGTCGGGCGGGACCGTTGACCCCGCATCCCGTCGCGCAACTGCGCACGAGCGTTTGCACCGAGCACGTCGTTTTCGCGGCTTGGGGCCGGCACTACTCTTGCTGCACCTCCCCGAGGCGCCGAGTCGGTGCCGGAGGGGAACTCGATGAAGACTCGACTCGCTTGTGTGTTGTTGTTGCTCGCGTCGGCCTGCGCGCCGGCGACGTCCGGCGCCGGAGACGACGGCACGGGGACAGATCCCGGCGCTGGCGACGACCCCGCCACCCCGGGCGACTCGACCGACGACACCGGAGGCCCGACCGGGGACGACACCACCGGAGGGCCCGACGGTACCGGGGGGGACCCGCCACCACCGCCGCCCTCGCCGGACGCCGGCACCTGCGGTTCTCAGGAAGAGGACATCGAGCTCATTAACCTGGGCGATCCGCCGGACTTGCTGATCGTTCTCGACCGCTCGGGCTCGATGATCCTGGCGCCCGGCTTTCCGCCCATCGGCGAGTCGAAGTGGCAGATCATGCGCAACGCGCTCACGGAGTTGACCGCCGCCCGCGAGTCGAACATTCGCTTCGGCCTGTCGGTGTTTCCCACGGACAACGCGTGCGGCGTGGCGGCGGGGCCGGTCGTGCCGGTGGAAATCGACCAGGGAGCAGCCATCGCGTCGTGGATGTCGTCCAACGGGCCCAACGGCGACACGCCGGCTCAGTACGGGCTTCAGCAGGCGCTGGCCACGTTTCAAGCCATCCCGGAAAACCCGGCCGGCCGCTACGTGCTGTTCGCAACCGACGGCGCCCCGAACTGCGGCGGCAATCCGCCCGACGTCGACATCTCGTCCGACGCGGAAGTGGTTGCGGCGGTCGAAGCCCTGGCGGCCAACAACATTCCCACCTACGTGCTCGGTTTCGGCGGCATCTTTGGCCTGGACCCGCAGGTGCTCAACGACGCCGCGCTGGCCGGCGGCGTGCCGCGCGCCGGCGGGCCGCCCCACTTCTATCAGGCGAGCAACGCCGCGGAGCTCGAGGAGGTGCTCGACGAAATTAGCGGCGGCATCATCGTGCCTTCCTGCTCGTACGAGCTTCAGGAGCTGCCGCCCGACCCGGAGCTCGTAACCGTTACGATCGACGGCGTGCCGGTGCCGCGCTCGACGGCGCAGACCAACGGGTGGGACTACTTTCCCGACCCCTCGACGGTGACCTTCTTTGGCAGCTACTGCCGCGACATCGAGAGCGGCTCGGTGCGCAGCGTCGGATTCGCTTTCGGCTGCCCGGGACCGGTGATTGATTAGTGTCCTGGCTAGAAGCGCAGGTGGAGCCAGACTTGCGCACCGCCGTCGGTGGGCACCACCGCCAGGGCGGGCGCGGTTTCGACCGGGCGGGGCCGGTTGAGAAACGCCATGACGATACCGCTCACGGCGGCGGCGCCGCCGATGGCCACGAGGCTTCCGGCGGCGACCCGCTTGTAGGTCTTTCGCCGGTTCAGCCGGCGGGCTTCTTCGGGCTCCTCCACGGGCATGTTGTTCGTGTTCGCCGACGCCTCCGCGATGAGCTGGTCGCGCCTCTCGACGTCGCGATTGGCGCTGACGAATAGCGGCGTCGACGCGGCTCCCGCCAGCAGACCGGCGCCGGCGACCGCCCACGGAATGTAGGTCGGCCAGCGGCGCTCGAAGACAACGTCGTCAAAGGCCCGCGGATCGATGGCCAGCGCCCGGGTGCTGCCCGGCGCCAGCTCGAAGTCGAGGGTCTCTGTCATATACGAGGCGCGCCGGGCCACGACCTGGTGGGTGCCGGGCTCGACGATGAGCGTGGTGGTGCCCGGGCAGTTCAGCTGCCGGTCGCCGTCGATGGACACCCGGGCCTCGGGCAGCGAGCACGAGACCGTGAGCTCGGCGAGCTGGCCACGGAGCAGCTTGCGGTAGGTCTGTCCCTGGGCGTGGAGCGCGTCGCCCAGGGGGGCGGCGCCGTAGGCCAGGCCCTTTTCCAGGTTCTGAAAGGCGGCCAGCGGGCGCTCCAGATTGATGAGGCAGACGGCCATGTTGTAGCGAATGCCCGGGTGATCCCACGACTCGACCGCGGCCCGGTACTCGCTGAGCGCGCGCGAGTACTGCTGCTGCTCGAAGTAGACGTTGCCTTCCTGGTAGCGGGCGAGCGCGCGCTGGCGAGCCGCCTCCGACACGCCCTCGGCCCACGGCGAATCGCCGCCGCGAGTATCGTTGGTAGGCGCGCTCTCGGTTGTTTCAGGCGCTTCGGTCGTCGCGGTTTGTGCACCCGCAACGCTTGCGAACGCGTTGATGAAAACAAGAGTCGTCGCGGCGACAGTCGAACGCTTGAACACAGCGTTGGGCAAACTACCAAAGTGATCGAACGCGCGCCTATCCCACTTCGGGCCAGTGCCGGTGCCGCGCGCCGCAAACGATCGCCGTTACGGTTATCGGGGCAGCCGACCTCGCAGAGATGGCGCGCCCGGTAAAAACACTTACAAATCTTACTCCCGAAAACCCGTTGCGTTTCGAGCGGTTAGACGCAGAATGACGACTCGAATGCGCCCGACGTTTTTTCTAACCCACGCACCACTCGCTTTGCTTTTGGCCGCCGGATGTGGCGGCAGCGAACCCACAACGTCCACCGACACCGGTGAACAACCCACCCCGGCGCCCGAGTCCAGCGTGGCTCGTTTCGAGCCGCCGACGCCCGGCGCGGGCGCGCCGTGGGGCCAGCTTCCGTATCCGAACGACCTGCTGGTCGACGCCGACGGCAAGCTCGCGCTGCAGACGTTGCCCGGCGGACCGAACGCGTCCGAGAGCATCTCGGCAGGCTTTCTCGACGGGCTTCGCGAGCTCGACGGCGCCGGCGTCGCGTCGGGCATCTGGTTCGGGATCGACGGCGACGTCGATCCGGCGACCCTCGACGGCAACGTGGCCCTGGTCGATCTGGAAACCGGTGACGAGGTCGCCATCAACGCGATCTGGCGCGAGGACCTCGACGCGATCGGCGCGGTGTTGCCTCTCGGCACCATCCTCCGCGAGGACCGCGCCTACGGCGCGTACATCACCAGCGACATCGCCGCGCAAAACGGGACGGCCCTGGCGCCCAGCCCGGCCTTCGTCGCCAGTCTCGAGCAGGGGGCGGCGTCCGACGACCCGGCCATCGCGGCGGCCCAGGACAGCCTGCGCCCGCTTCTCGAGCGGGTCAGCGACCCGGGCAAGCTCGTCGCGGCGACCGTGTTCCGAACCGAAACCACGTCGAGCATTGCGGTGGCCATGCGCGACGTCGTGCGCGCTGCCGACGCGCCCAGCGCGACCGTGACCCGCGTGCTCGACACCGCGGAGGAACTCGACTCGCTGTTTGGTGAGGCGGACCCCGACGCCGGCCCCGGCGGCGACTTCGACGGCTTTCGCGCGGTGCCGCACGGCAACATCGGCGCCGTGGTGCACGGTGCGGTCAAGCTGCCCGACTTTCGCAGCGACTCCAAGATCAGCACCGGACTGCTCGAGTACGACCAGGACGGCAAGCCGCTCGTCAAGGGCGTTCACCGCATCGAGTACATGCTTCACCTGCCGGTGGCCGACAGCTACGACAACCTGCCCGTGGTGGTCTACGTGCACGGTCTCGGCCGCAGTCGCCTCGACAGCGCGTACGTCGCCGACACCCTCACCGGTCTCGGCATGGCGGTCATCGCCATCGACATGCCGTTTCACGGCAACCGGCGCGTCAACCCCGACGACACCTTCAACGAGATCACCGGCGAGACCGTGGCCGACGGCGTCGCCGACCGCGGGGGACTGTTTCCGGTCGCCTACATGTTCCAGCTAGTGCCCAACGGCGGCCTGGCTGCGGGCTACCTCCCCGCCGTGCGCTCGAACGTGCGCCAGGCGGCCATCGACCTGGTGTCGCTGGCGTACTTCATCACCGACGGCGACGCGGCGCCCATCGCCGCCGAGCTCGCCGAAGCGGGACTGCCCGACGACCTGTCGTTTGCCCCCGAGGTCGCCATGACCGGTGAGTCGCTCGGCGGCTTGACGGGACTGGCAGCGCTGGCCCTCGACTCGTCTTACGGTGTGGCCGCGTTTACGTCGCCGGCGGCCGGCCTGCCGTTTCCGGCGGTCATGCGCAGCGCCGCCTTCGGCGAGCTGTTCACCGACAACATCGCCAAGCCCTTCGACATTGCGGAGCGCCTGGTCCCCGGCGACGAGCTGAGGGCGCCGCAAAACGATCCCATCATCCAGATGTACACCGGCGTCATGGCCGGCGCCGAGGCCGGTGGCTTTTTGCACGCCATTCGCACCGGCGAGCTGCGCGGCGGCGACGTGCCCAACGTTCTGCTCACCGCCAGCTGGGGCGACGACACCGTCCACAACTCGGTGCAGGAACACATCGCCGCGGCGATCGGCATTCCCGCCATGCGCATGTCGCTTCCCCAGATGCCGCCGGGCGCCCTCATTCGGTTCGCCGACGTGGACATGGTCGATGGCCCCGTGTCGAACAACGCCGGCGACGGCAGCGCGACCATGGTCATGACTCACTGGTACCCGGCCAGCCACGCGGTTCTGCGCCAGCGCGTGGGCACCATTGCCGTCGAGCCGGGCGGCCCGCCGTTTATCGAGCTCGATGAGCCCAAGGTTATCGAAAACCCCATCGTCGAGCTCCACGACCAGATCGGCGGCTTTCTGGACGACTACTTCCTGGGCCGCACCCCCTCCGTTAACGACCCGTTCCTTTCCAACTAGTGTTCCTCAACCGCTAGTATCAGTCGGCCGGTACGGGTCCCGGCCGCAACTGCCGCCGAGCTTTCACAGGCTCGGCGGCATTCGTTTTCGGACCGGGTCACTTGAGCTCGGTGGTGATCTTTTTGCGCTCGCGCTCGAACTGGCGCAGCCGCTCTTCGGCGGCGCGCTGCAGCCGCGCCGCTCGGGTCGCGTTTTCGTCGGCCTGTTGCTGGGCGGCCCGCGCTCGACTGGCGTCGGTTTTGGCCTGGGTTTCGGCAATGCGAGCTCGCTCTGCCGCGGCCTGGGCGCGCTCGGACTCCTGATTGGCGAGCTCGACCGCTTCGCGCAGCTGGCGCACCGCCTTTTCGAGTTCCGCGCGGCTTTGATCGACCTGTTCGTTGGCGCGGGTCGCGAGTTGCTGGGCCTCGAGTCGGGCCTGTTCGCGCTCTTGCGCCGCGCGTTCGGCCGCGCGTGCCTTTTGGGCTTCTTGCGTGGCGACATCGGCCTGGCGTCGCGCGTCCTGCTCGGCTGCGCGCACTTTGATGAGCGCGACGCTGCCGCCGGCAACCAGGGCCAGCAGGCCGCCGATGATGCCGGCAATGAGGAGGCGCCGGCGGCGTCCGGCCTGCTCGGCGAGCCGCATGACGGCGTCGAGGTAGTCGCGCTCGAGGGCCGGGAGCTGGCGGTTGGCGCGGCGCAGCCAGGCGCGCGCGTCTTCCATGGCTTCGCCTCGCCACAGAAGGCCCGCAGGCCGCGCGCGCGCGTCCCACTGCTTGGCCGCCGCGCGAATCTGCGCCAGGTAGAGCGTGTCTTCGTGGCTCTCGTCGAGCCAGCGGCGAAGCGTCGGCCAACGCTCGATGAGCGACTCGTGAATGATCTCGACGGCGCGCTGGCCCTCGCCGGTCGTGCGGCCGACCAGCAGGCGCGCGCGAATCAGGCTGTCGAGGACGTCGCGCACGGTTCGCGGTTCGCCCGCGACGTTTTCGAGCTCATCGACTTCGACGATGTCTCGGGTGCGGTGGTCGGTGATGAGGCGCAGGATGACGGCGCGGGCGACCTGGCGAGCATCGGTCGACAGCCGGGCCAGAACCTCGTCGGCGTGAAACGCGAGCGCGCCGGCGACGCCGCCGCGAGCCTCGTAGCTGGCGCGAGTGAGGCGGTGGCGCTCCATGTCTCGCTCGCTCCACAGCCGCGCGGCCGCAAACTGCATGAGCGGCAGGGCGCCGTGGCTCTGCGCTAGCGAATCGACGATGTCCTCGACGACGCCGTCGTCGAACTCGTAGCCGCGCAGGCGCGCCGGGCCTTCGAGGGCCGCAACCAGGCCCGCTCGGTCGAGTTCGCGGACGAACACCAGCCCGTCGGTGGTCGCGTCCATGAAGGGGCGGTGCTCGGCGAGGCGATCGAGAAAGTCCGAGCGCAGGGCGCACACGACTCGCAGCGGCCCGCCCGCGTCATCGCCCACGGCGAGCAGCGCGGCGAGAAAGGCGCGCCGGTGGGCGGGGCGGTCGACGACGGTAAAGAGCTCTTCGAGCTGGTCGACGAACAGCAGGATCTGGCTGTCCCGCGCCCGGGCGTGCTCACGCAGCACGACGCCCAGATAGCCCGGTTCGTCGCGCAGGCGCGCCTCCACGTCGTCCGGCGACGGCGCGCTGTGGTCGCGGTCGGTCGAGTCTTGCGACAGTGACGCAACCACGCTGGCCAGGGCCCGCAGGGGCAGCCGACCGGGGCGCAGGCTTACGAACTCCCAGGTCTCGCCCGACTGGCGCAAGGCCGGCACCAGCCCGGCGCGAACGAGCGACGACTTGCCAACCCCGGACGGCCCGGCCAGGGCCAGCAAGGGCGCGTCGCGCACCTGCTTGGTCAAGTTGGCTACGTCGTCGTCACGGCCGAAGAAGAACCGCGCGTCTTCCTCGGCGAACGCGAGCAGGCCCGGATAGGGCGGGCGCGACTCGTCGCCATCGCGCGAGCGCAGTCCGGGAACGGCGGCGGCGAGCGCCTCGAGGGCCGCCTGCGCCGTTGCGGGCCGGTCGTGTTTGTCGCGCGCCAGGCACTGGTCAATGAGGCGCGCGAGGGGCTCGGGCAAACCGGCCACGTGGTCGCTCACGCTCGGCAGGGGAGTGTCGCCGAGGACCCGGGTCCGGTACTCGGCCGACGAGCGGCCCTCGATGGGCCTGCGCCCGGCGAGCATCGTCCACAGGGTGACGCCCAGAGCCCACAGGTCCGTGCGCCCGTCGACTTCCTCCAGGCGCCACTGCTCGGGCGCCATGAAGCCGGGCGTACCGCTGGTGCCGCTGCGCGATGGCGTCGTCGAGCCGCTGTCGCCGTCGGGCGCGCCGGCCTCCTCGCCCGCGAGGGGCTTGGCGATGCCGAAGTCGAGCACCTTGACCTGGCCGCGACGGGTGACGAACACGTTCTCCGGCTTGAGGTCGCGGTGCACGATGCCGAACTCGTGGGCGTGCGCGAGAGCCCGCGCGACCGGGATCATCAACTCCGCCGCCCGCACCGCCGACAGCGGCCCCGATCGCAGCATGGCCGCGAGGGTCTCGCCCTCGAGGTGCTCGAGCACCATGTAGGGCCAGCCGTGAAACGTGCCCAGGTCGTGGATCACCACGATGTTTTCGTGGTGGCAGCGGGCGGTGATTTGCGCCTCGGCGAGAAACCTCTCGGCGAACCGCTGCGAGCGCTTGAGCACGAACTTGATGGCAACCAGTCGCCCGAGCTTGGTATCCCGGGCCAGGAACACGCGGCCCATCCCGCCGCGGCCGAGCTCGCGGATGAGCTCGTAGTGGCCGACCATCGTGTCGGCCTGCAGGGGCGGCGGGGACGCCGATGCGCCGCTCGACGGTCTTTCGCCGGACTGAAAGCCGGCGCTGCCTTGACCGAGTCGCGAGCCCGAACTCTCGCCCGCGCCGGTCGTCGACGTCTGCGTGCGGTCGGTCGATGGCTCGCTTTCGTAGTCGGTGCGAGTGACGTCGCCCATGGGCGCCGGAGGCGTCGAACGGTCCTTCACGGCCAGGCGGTGTCCCTGTTTGATGCGCGGTTCACGCGAAGTCCATGGAGTCGCAGGCGGGGCGCAATGAAGGAGGTAGGTGGGCCCGGGCGACCGAGGAGCAACGCAGCATGCGGGTTCGAGGACATCGGGTCGTGCGCGCCGTCAAGGAGGGAACAGCCCCTGGCTCGCGGGTCCACCGCAGTATGCCGCGGCCAGGCCGCGGACGCCCGCGGCCTGGCGTTCTGGCCGTTACTCTACCGTTAGTAGCCCGCGATGGGTCAATCGCGTGATTTTGGTCGTGCGCTCGCCGTCGTTGCCGCGGGCCTCGCGGTGGTAGCGAAGCTCGATCCGCTCGACCACGCCGGGCTCTTCGCCGGCCCTCGAGGCCTCTTCGAAGGCGATGGCGAGCTGGTTTTCGCCCGGTCGCAGGGCCTCGACGCTGATGGGAAAGTCGTCCGGCGGCGTGTTCATCCACATGTCGCGCGTCGGTCGTGCCCAGGTGCCCTGGCGCAGCCAGCCGGTGTCGCTGAGCCAGCGGCCAATGAGGCGACCGTTCAGATAGATGGTCGCCTTGCTGGCTCGACCCTCGAGGTGAAGCACGGCCGGCGCGTGAAAGCGCGCCGGGTCGGGCAGGTCGCCGGCGGAAAACGAGGTTCGGTACCAGCGAATGTCGCCCGGCTCCAGGGCCAGGGGCACCTGGGCTGTCGGCCACGCCGAGTCGTCGTAGCCGGGGGCAAACACGCCGCGGCGCTCGCCGCCGAGCTCGGCCCGGGCGCTCCACCGGTCGAGGTTCAGGTCGCCGACCCGGGCTTCGCCCCACAGTCCCTTGACGGAGTCGAAGCCGAGCGACGGCAGCGAGGCCCGGTTTCCGATCATGAAGCCGCGCGGCCACATGAAGCTGCCGTGGCCCCACACCTCGACGCGAAACGCGAGGACGTTTTTGCCGCGGCGCAGGTACGGCTTGAGGTCGGGAAGGCGGTAGTCCGGGTTGTAGCTTCGGCTGTCGATGTGGGTGCCGTGGGGCGCCACGGTGGTGACGTACTGGCCGTTGACGTAGATGCCGACGAAGTCGCTGGCGTGCTCGACCCACAGCGGCCAGCTCTTCCACCATCGGTTCGGCTCGCCGTCGATGTCGAACTCGGCTCGATACCAGGCGTGGCCGCGCAAGATGCCGAGCTCTTCCAGGGGCCGGGGCTGTCCGGTCCACTCGGTCCAGGCGGCGGTGTCGGCTTCGAGCTCGGCCTCCGCGCGGTCGCCGGCGACTTTGCCGACGGCAAGGACGTCGGGCAGGGCGGGGGCGTCCGGGCCGAGGGCGACCGTTCGCGTCGACGCGCCGGTCGCCGACAGGGTCCAAAGGTCGAGCCGCTCGCCCTCGTGCTCGTAGGCGATATCGAGACGGCCGTCGGTCAGAGTCATATCGGTTACGTAGTCGATCCCCACCACGGCGTAGTCGTCGCCGGCGCCGGGGCCGTGGTGAAACCAGGTGCGGCCAGCGCGGGCCCGATCGAGCACGACCACGTCAATGGTTTCGCCGGCGGTCGTGAGCGTCAGGCGCTGTGGCGCGCCGTAGCCGAAGGTGAACACGCCGCCGCGGTCGGCAAAGCCGGGGGCGGCGGACGCGACGGTGTAGTTGCCGCGCAGGGCGAGCTCGCCGCGGCTGCCGGCGACGCCGTGCAGCATGAGCAAGGTGCGGTCATTGAAGCGCCGCAGGGTCAGCACCTCGCCGGTGGAGTAGGCGAGCTCGAGTCCGTCGTCGGCGTCGGTGAGGGGCAGGTTGGCGACCACGATCGACGCGTTTTCGAGCTCGGTTCCGCCGTCGGTGGCCATGCCCGGGTAGTCGGCGGCCGGGACCAGCATGGGCTCGAACTGCGGCACGCGCGCGCCGTCGATGGTGAGGGCGCCGGTCGGAACGGTTTGCGGCGCCGACGATTCGTTGACCAGGCTCACGAAGTAGACGCCGCCGGCGTCGAGCCAGTAGTCGGCGGCCAGGGCGCCGTGGTCGAGGGACACCCGGGGGTCGTTCTTTTGCGGGTGGCGCACGGCGCCGAGCCGAGCCTCGAACGCATCGAACAGCAGGTTCGTCCGGCGAAAATCGTGAAACTTGGTGCGCAGAGCGCCGCTCGGGCTAATGGCACCGAAGTAGTCGATGACGTTGTGAAAGTAGCCGACCGTCGGCGACAGGAAGGCGTTGGTGATGTTGTCGAGGGACAGGTCGAAGGCCGACTTGGGGCCGCTGTTGTCGAGAACGACGGCGTTGTTGTAGCCGTCCTGGGCCATGCCCGCGATGTTGAAGTGAAACGAGCCATCCATGCCGCCCATAAAGAGGCGCTTCATGCGAGTGGCGGTGCGGTCGGTCTCGGTGCTGCCCGTCGGGTAATCGACGTAGGCGCCGCCGAACTGCGCCGGATCGTGCATGGACGTAATGATGTCGTAGGCGATGTTCTCGGTGTTGCCTTGCTTGTAGACGTTGGGCATCGGAATGACGCCCTCGACGTCGCCCATTCCGCCGACCTTGGCGTCGCCCGGGCACGTGGTAATGGGGACATCGATGCCGTCGCCGAGCACCATGTCCCGCAACGCGGCCAGGTAGCCGCGGGTGTCGGGGGTTTCGAGGGTGTTTCGCTCGGGTCCGCCGCGATACCAAAACAGCTTGTCTACGTCGTGAAAAATCTCGAACCAGTCGTACTCGTTTTCGATGGAGTACAGGATGATGGGCCCGCCATTGGTGATGAGGTACGGGCGAACGACCTCGTTGAGGGCGTCGAAGTAGCGCTCGACGTAGGCCAGGTAGTCCGGGTCGTTGGTGCGCAGGTTGACCAGGCCGTCGGCGTCCTTGTTTTTCTTGCTGGTCTTGGTGAAGAGCCACGCGGGCACGCCGCCGCCGTCGAGTTCGTTGGTGATGTACGGGCCCGGGCGAAAGTAGACGTACAGACCGTGGGCCTTGGCGAGCTCGAGAAAACCGCGCAGGTCCCTGGTTTCGAAGTCGAAGACCCCCTCGGTAGGCTCGTGCTGGTTCCACGCCACGTACATCTCGATGGTGTTGAAGCCGGCCGCCTTGAAGCGGCGCAGCCGGTCGTCCCAAACCTCGGGCGGCATGCGAAACCACTGCACCGTGCCGCCGCGCAAGAGCTTGTACTGGCCGTCGACCAAAAAGCCTCGGTCGTCGACCGAGACCGATTCGTACAGCGGCTTCGGTTCGCCGATCGAGATGGCGCCGTCGCCGGGAAACGGCGCCGGGTCGGCGGGCGCCGAGGGTGATTCGCACGCGGTCGCGGCCGCGAGCAGCGCGAGCGCCGCCAGGGAAACGTTCGATACGCGGGGGAGCATGCTCCGCTTGTCTTCAAATCTCGTGCCTCACCAGGCTTCGGCCACCTACGACCTCGCGCCGGCAACTGCACTTGCCGATGAAGCCGCTTTGGCCACCCGAGAAGCCGGGACGACTGTTTGCACTTCGAGGGGGCGCGTCTCGCAGGTGCCGGGTCAGCCTCGCCAGCGCGGGTGCCCGATGAGCGCGGCGGCAAATCGGTCGGGGTTGCGCACCCCGTCTCGCCGCAGCGCCAGGCGCGCCTCGGTTTGCAGCGCTTGCCCTTCGGTCCCGCCGAGAATGAGGCCGAGACGAAGACGGACGGCCTCTCGGTAGGTGAACGCCGGACAGGCTTCGGCGAGGGCTCGATACTTCTGGGCCGCCTGCTCACTTTGTCCACGCGAGTCGGCCAGCACGGCGAGGACGAGCTCACTGTGGTACCAGCCGAATCGCCGGTGCCGGCGACCGCGCCCGAGAGATCGGGCGATTCGACGGGCGAGGCGGGCCCCCCCGGTTCCGCGAGAGACTGCGCAGATGCCGTGCCGGGCCAACGTCGCGTACCGAACGTTGGGAATCGAAAAGAGCCCCGAGCGCGCGGTGTCGCGCGTCGCCCGTTCCTGCACTCTCCACGCTTCGTCGAAATCCCCCGCGTAGCGCTCGGTCCACACGCTGCTGAGGTCCACGGTGCTGTGGAGCGTCGAGTAGAGGACATCTCTCGACGGCCAGAGGTCGAGGGCGCGCCGCAAGTCTTCCCGGGCCTGTTGCGGGGCGTCGTTGGCCAGGTGGCGGACCGCGCCCAGGCTGCGCGCGGCGACTTCGACGAACCGGTGGCCACTGCGCCCGGCGGCCGTGAGCAGGGTCGACACGAATTCGTCGAACGCCCGCCACTTGCCGGAGAAGGAGTGAATCGCCATGCGCCAGAACAACAGCGCTTCAGTGCCGGGCGAGTCTCCGAGGCCCGCTTCGTTCTTTGCGTTGACGGCCTCGTCGAGAAACTTCAACGCGGCGGCTCCGTCGAGGTGCTCGAGCTGGTGATGGACGGAGCGGGCATACGATATGTGGAGCCGGGCGATCGCGGCCACTTCCCTGGGAGCTCCGTCTTGCTTCGACAGCCGCGCGATCGAGTCTTCCAGTGGCCGAGGGTGACCAAAGAACGCGGTGCCAATGGCGAAGTGCCCCAGGGCGTGGGCGAGCAGGTCCGGGGCTCCCAGATCGCCGGCTCGCTTGAACAGTCGGGCGGCGAACGCGGCGGATCCGATGGCGTCGAGCCAGGTCAGGCCCTGGCTCAACGAGAGGCAGGTCTCGGCTCGGGCGCGCTCGCTGGGATCCATGAGTCGCCGGGGCTTGTGGCGACGGGCAAGCCGGAGGCCGGCGCGAAAACGAATCTTCATCCAGAGAAGCTCGGCCAGCGCGCGTCGGCGCTTCGGCATGTCCATGCCCGCCGCGCGGGACGCCTGTGCCGCGGCCTGCAGGCCGGCCTCGGTGTCGCCAAGAGCCAGCCAGCTACTGGCGATTCGGCGCCGCAGGTCGATGACTTCGTGCTCGTGTTCGGTGAGGTCGATTGCCTGCTCGAAGCGCTTTGCGGCTTCGCGATGGCGACCGGCCTTTCCGAGGGTGTCGCCCAGCTCGAGCAGGAGGTCGAAGCGGCGGCGCCCCGCCAGGTCGCCCAGATCGATCGCGAGCGCCAGCTGCGACGAAGCGCGGGCAAATTCGAGCTCACCCAGGCTCCGTTTCGCGGCTCCCTCGAAGTGCTCGGCCGCGAGGGCATCCTCGCCGCAGCCGCGATAGTGGTTGGCGATGCGTTCGTCGTTCGCCGGCTCCAGGGCTCGCAGGGTGTTGGCCAGCACGCGGTGGTAGTCGATGCGCCGAGCGGGTTCCATCGTGTTTGCCACCGCGCGGCGAATTCGGTCGTGATAGCACTCGAGGGTCTCGGTCGACGTTCCGCCCGAGCGGGCGAGAGCCGCACCGCGCAGAGTTCGCACCGCCGTCGCAAAGCGTTCGCCCTCGATCTCGGCGGCCACACTGGCCACGTCTCGGGACAGAGGCTCGGCGGCGACCGCAAGAACCTCGAGCAAGGCGCGGGCGTCGTCGGGCAGCGCGCGGACGCGCGCCTCGATCAGGTCTTCGACCCGGGGAAACCGATCGGCGAGAGCATCGCGGCCGACGTGGGCGACGTGTCGCGTCAACTCGGTGACGAAGAACGGATTGCCGTTGGCTTCTTTGACCACCGCATCGACGAGCTCGTCGGCGGCATCCGGGCCGAGCTGGTGGCGGGCGAGCAAAGCGCAGTCCTCGGTCGACAGTGGCCCCAGGGGGAGCACCTGCGCCACGGACCCGGCGCGGTCCAGGGTGGCGGTCAGCTGCGTGTCCTCGTGGAGGCCGGCCGGGCGCGTGCCGAAGAGAATCAAGGCCGGAATGCCCTCGGTCGGGTGCAGAAGGTCCGACAGCAGCAGGAGCGAGTCGTCGTCGCTCCACTGCATATCGTCGATCACGATCACCAGCGGGTTTTGGCTCGACAGCCGAGCGAGAGTCTCGCGCAGCGCGGCATAGGCGGCGTCTCGGCGCTGCTGCGCGTCCTCGGGCACCCTCAGTCGTCGCTGTCGCGCGACCGCCGGCACGCGACCGAGGACCGGAAACAGCAGCGGCAACAGGTGCGGTTCGCGGGGCAGCAGGTAGCCGGCGCGTTCTTTGTCGAGACGGCGCCAGTGGCGCGACAGCTGGTCGATGATGGGATCAAGGGCGTTGTGCGGAACGGTCTCCGATTCGTAGCACCGGCCGCGCAACACGATGAGGTCGGGGTGGTTTGCTCGCAGGCGGTCGAGAAACTCGGCGATGAAGGCACTTTTGCCGATGCCCGACTCCCCGGCGACGACGGTGAGGGCCGGTTGGTGCAGGTCGCGCACCCGCTCGAACCGGTCTCGAAGTTGGTCGAGCTCGTCGGTTCGGCCCCGGTACGGCGCCAGCTGACTGCCGGTGTGGGTCGTGCCGGACGCGAGGATTGGCGCGTGCACCGTGACGCCCAGCTGGGTGAGCACCGCCTGGCCGCGAAGTCGGCTCTCGGGGCTGGGGACAAGGAGGCTCTCGGCGAGGCCGTCGAGGTCCCGCGGCACGTCCGGAACGAGCTGTCGCGGAGGCGCCGGGGTCAAGCGCGTCTTGTCGAGCATGACCTGCAGCGGGGGGCCGAAGAAGGGCAGCGTGCCGGTCAGGGCCTGGTAGAGAATCGTGCCGAAAGCGTACCAGTCGCTCGTTGGGCCGAGGGTCGGGTCCCCGGCGGCCTGTTCGGGCGACATGTAAAACGGCGTGCCGACCGCGCGTCCGATCATCGAGTCACTGGTTTGTCCGTCGATGTCGATGACCAGCCCGAAGTCGAGGATCTTCACCAGTCCATCGTCGGTGACGAGCACGTTGGACGGCTTGATGTCGCGATGCAGCTTGCCGGCCGCGTGAATGGCCGCGATGCCCGCGGCCAGTTGCGGCAGGGCGCCCCGCAGACGGTCTTCGTCGCAGGCGAGTGGCCGCTGTCCGGCACGTAGCGTCGCGAGCCCGTGGTCTTGCTCATCGGGACCGGGCGGGGCCGGCATCGCTTCGGTCACGTACTCCAGGAAGTCGCGTCCGCGCACCAGCTCCATCGAAAAGTAGACTTCGTTGCCTTCCACGAACAGCTCGTGCAGGCGCACGAGATTGGGGTGCTCCAGGTCGGCCAGTCCGCGAAACTCCTGCTTGACGCGAAACACGGCGTCCGAGCTCATCCGGCGAAACGTCTTGAGCGCGACGGTTTGTTCGGTCTCGCGATCGAACGCTTCGTAGACCGTGCCCATGCCGCCCACGCCGAGCTCTCGCACGATTTCGAAGCGACCCTCGGCGAGCGCTATCGCGTCTTCGGGCCGAGCGTGCCCGTTCGGTGCTAACGACCTCTCCCCCACCCAATGCGAGTATTTCACGGCGTGCCCGCGGTCGTAAGCGCCGTCTTCCGGGGCCGGTCGACCCGCACCGACTCTGGCCTACATCGTGGGAGTGCCCGGTGGGACGGCACCGCTCTTTACCGGGCCGCCCCGGTCCGGAAAAACGACGTCCCGTGTCGCGAGGTGCGCGCCGCGACGAGTGTTGCGAACCCTGGCGTCGGCGAGTTCGACGTTCGGGCGGACCCCTACGACAGCTCGGGCAGGCGCTCGTCGAGTGCCGGCATGGGCACCCGGGGATCGATCAGGCGCTGGTCGTAAACGAAGTCTTCGTTCGCGTCGATGTGCCAGCGATTTCCGTGGCGGTTGGACAAGGCTCGGGCGATGTCAAAGAAGGTCCAGCGGCGGTTCGAATCCACGGCGTATAGCCCGGAGGGGGCCGTGGACAGCCACAGCAGGGCGGCAACGGTGTCGTCGAGAAACGAGCAGGCCGGCAGCCAGCGCGAGCTCGCCCCGACGCGGCCGTCGCCACTGGCGTTTTGCGCAAAGTAGTCGAGCATGTTGTTGGACCCCGGTCGCTCGCCAATCTGCCAGCCCAATCGCGCGATGACGGCGTCGGGGCACAGGTCGGGCAGGCGTTCCTCGCACAGCCGCTTTTCGCCACCGTACCCGTCGCGCGCGTCGGGCGTGGCGGTCATGTCGAACGGGCCGGTCGCGTCGTTGGTGAACACCATGGCGGTGCTCGTGAACACCAGGCGACAGCCGATGTCGTTGCACGCGCGGCCGAGGCGCTCGGTCCAGCCGACGTTGACCCGGCGGCCTTCGTCGGGCAAACCCGAGGGCCGAGACGCGACGGCCAGGTGAAACACGACCTCGGGACCAAGGTCGCGAACGAACGCGCCGGCCACCGTCTCGTCGTGGGGATCGACGGCCCGCCGGTCCCAGCGAACGACCGTGTCACCGCGCGCCGCGAGCGCGGCGCACAGGGGCTGGCCGAGGGTTCCATTGGCGCCGGTGACGAGGACGGTGGCCATGGCCAGCACCTTGCTGCAAAGGCGGCGGCCTTCGCAATGCCCGTGGCGAAACGCAACGTCGGCGCCCGGCCCCGATGGGAAAGCCGGGCGCCGATGGCGTCGAACGACCCTACTCGCCCTCGGCCGCGTAGCGAGCCTGAACGCCGAGGTCGAGAAACAAGCGGCCCGCCAGAGCTTCGTATTCGCCCGAGGTCATGGCCTTGGCCAGTTCTTCCGCGGAGTCGGCTTTGGCCGCCGCCGCGTTAAAGGCCTCGATGTACTGACGCGTGCTCGCGAATACCGCCGGGGTTTGCTTTGAGCTGGCCAGCTGGTGTCCGGGAATGACGCGCTCGAGGCCCGGCAGCGCCGCGAGCTTGGTCGCGGCCTCGGACCAGCGGACCCGGGCGTCGTCGTCGGTGGTGGCGGTCCACAGGTGCACGTCGGCATAGGCGACGTCGGAAGCAATGAGCGTTCCCTGGTCGCGCACGTACGCCACGGTGATCGGGTCGGCGTCGCCCTGGATGCCCGGCATCAATTCAATCTCCACTCCGTCGACGGCAAGGCTGTCGACGGGCTCGGGGATGATCGGCATACCCGGAAACTCGGGGCCGAGCATATCCTTGCGCGCCTCGGCGACCGCCGTGGCCGAGGCCTTCATGGCGGCGACGACGTCGGGCGTGGCGACGAAGCGCGCCTTGGGAAAGCGCTTCGCCAGCACCGCGGTACCGAGGTAGTGGTCCGGGTGGGCGTGGGTAATGAAGACCGCGGTGAGCGACTTGCCGGTGGCGGTCACTCGGTCGGCAACCGCCTCGGCCGCCGACTTGGTGAACTGCGCATCGATGACGACCACCTCGCTGGTGCCGATCAGCAAGGTCGAGTTCACCGCGCCGGCGGCCTCTGGGGAAGTGAACACGTCGATCTCGAGGGCAGTATCCGGTTGCGGCGCGGGCGCGGCCGGCACCGCCTCGGCTGCGGGGGCCGGTGCCGGGGCTTCTGCCTTCTTGTCGCAGCCGACGGTGCCGAGGGTAATGAGGGCCGCGGTACCGGCCATCGCGAAACAGGCTGTTTTGTTCATGATTTGCGTCCTTGTGGAAGTGTTCGCCCGGCCCTGGCGGCAGGCGCCAACAACACCCACAAGCTACATTCGCCGGTAAAACCGGATAAGGTGGCGATAACCGGAATGACTGATCGGAAAATCCGAATAATTCCACCAGCGACGGAGCACCTGGCCAAGGCGTCGATCTTCGTCGCCGTGGTTCGGGCCGGTTCGTTTTCCCGCGCTGCGGCCGAGCTTGGCGTGGGACGCAGCACGGTGAGCGAGCACGTGCGCTCCCTCGAAGAGAGCCTCCGCGTGCGACTGCTGGAGCGGACGACTCGCAAGCTTCGGCTCACCGACGAGGGCAGCCTGTTGTTCGAGCGCATGGGCGTTGCCCTCGCGGCGTGGTCCGAGGCGCTCGAGGCGTTCGACGAGCGCCGGCAAGAGCCCGCGGGGCATCTGCGCGTGACCACGCCCGGCGGCATCGCCCAGACTCTGGTGGCGCCGGTGCTGTCGGACTATCTCGCGCGATTTCCCGCGGTCACCGCCGATCTCATCGTCGACGACAGCATTCGCGATCTGTTGTCCGAGAGTATCGACGTGGCCATACGCATGGCGCCCCTCGACGACTCGCGCCTGGTCGCGCGTCAGCTTGGCGACACGGTTACGCGCCTGGTAGCGGCACCCGAGCGTGCTCGCGATTGGGGCGGGAGTCTCGAGGAACTAGCGCGCGCCCCCTGGGTCGGTCACCTCGCCGTAGCCGGCGACACCGTGTTGCTTCGCCAAACCGACCGGCGGAGCAGCGTGGAGCTTCGTCCGCGTTTTCGCGCCCGCGGCTCTTCGATCGAAGGCGAGCTTGCCCTCGTACGCGAGGGGGTCGGCGTTTCACTCATGCCGTGGATGCTGGTCCGCGACGCTGTCGCGCGGGGAGAGCTCGCTCACGTGTTTCCCTCGTTCGTCGGCCGCCGTTTGCCGGTCTACGCGATCTATCCAGCCAAACGCCACATGCCCCAGCGCGCGCGCCGTTTTCTCGATCTGCTCTCGGCGGCGTTCGCGGACGGCGCCGCCGAGGGCGAAGGTCCATCGCGAGACGGGGCACCAGTCGGTTAGGCGGGGCCGTCGAGCGACCGAAGCAAGTCGTCGATCTGGCCGTTGTAGTAGCGGCGGAACTCGCCGGGCTCGAGGGACAAAAGCAGCGGGATCACCGCGTCTTCCTCTTCGTCGAGATGGGTGTCGAGAATCTCGTCGTGGGCGCGAAGGGCGTGGGCAAACGCGAGGGCGTCGCCGGCGTCGAAGGCGTCTCTGACCTTGCCCTCGGCCGTGGAAAGCTCTCGATGGTCGGCGCGCAACGAGGTGAGGTCGACGCCAAAGCGAGCCTCGAGGTAGGGGTAGAGCTTGCCTTCTTCGTAGGCCTCGTGGCCCTTCATCGCTCGTTTCCAGCGATCGAACAGCTGCCGCAGAGGTGCTTGCGGCGGCGCTTGTGGCGCTACGGACCAGGCCTTCATCGATTCGCGAACCAGCAGCTCACTGACCCGGCGAAAGTTGTCGTGCGATCCCAGCAGGAGCGCTTGCGACGGGTAGTTTGGGTGGCTGGACCACTCGGAGCGCGGTGTCGTTTGCATGGCGCCTCCCAAGGTGAGTCCGCACAACCGCGTTGGCAAGCGGCGGGGCAAGGGCCCGAGGTCACGAGAGTTTTGGTTGTCGTACACGCGACCGGCGCGGTGGTATCGTGACGACCGCCGGGCGCGACCCGGCCTTTCGCATCGAGAGGCGCTGCAACGGACACGACGTCCGCCACGCTCGATGCGGCGAGACTCGCGGCAAGGGCGCCTCCCAACCAAGGAGGCTCTCGTGAGTTCATCAGACTCTGACACCCAGGCATCACCCGGTCGCGGCAAGGTCGTCGGTCGCGTCGTCGAGCTGTGGCGTTACCCCGTCAAATCGATGAAAGGTGAGGCGGTCGACGCCGTGGAAGTTTCGTGGGACGGCGTTGCCGGAGACCGCCGCTGGGCGTTCGTTCGGACCGGAGCAAGGCCGAGCGGGTTTCCGTGGTTCACGATTCGCCAGCGCTCGACTCTCGTGCAGTACGAGCCGCGGTTTGTGCATCCCGAGCGCCCGGACAAGTCCGACGTGCGCGTGCACACACCGACGGGCATCGAGCTAGACGTCGCGGATCCGGCGCTGGCGGGCGAACTCGGCGACGACCTGGTCGCCATCAAGCACGACCGGGGGACGTTCGACACCCTGCCCATCTCGTTGATCACCGCGCAGACGCTCGCGGCTCTGGGCGAGTCGGTTGGCGTGCCGCTAACCGTTCCCCGCTTTCGACCGAACCTGCTCGTCGCCGGTGTCGGCGCCGACGACAGACCGTACGCCGAAGACGAGTGGGTAGGGCACACCCTGCAAATCGGCGCTGCCCACGTGCGGATCGACAAGCGCGATCAGCGCTGCGTGGTGGTCAACGTAGACCCGGACACCGGCGAGCGAAATCCGTCGATCTTGCGGGCCATCGCCGCCGACCGGGACGCGTGCCTGGGCGTCTACGGTCAGACCGCGCGCCCGGGGCGGATCGCGGTTGGCGATGACGTGGTGCGGTTGGACTAACCGACGCCTGCATCGGCGTTCGATTCGCCGCCAGGGCCGGCGGGACGCTCAGCCAGGCCGGTGCGCTCGAGATAGTCGGCGGCGAGATCGTAGTTGTCGTTGTCGTCCGGGTGAAAGTCGCGGCGCAAGTACTCGCGAATTCCCCGGGCGAACACGTTTTTGAGCACGCTGCTGTCTTCCCGCGGGTCGGCTTCTTTGGCCTGGCGAATGTCGTGAGAGATGCGTCGCCAGCTGAGCTTGTCTTGTCGCAGCAGGGCCACCAGGCCGATGAGCCAGAAGGTCCCGAGTGCGGCGGTCGCGATGGCCAGGCCAGCCAGGCGAACGGAGTAGCGAGGGTCGACCTTGGACAGCACGTCGAAGGCCACCGACTTGTGCTCGATCTCTTCGGCGGCGTGCCACAGCAGCAGGTGCCGCATGGTCGGGTCGGCGTGTTCGAGCAACCCCTCGGCCAGGGCGCCCTCGGCCATGATGGCCGTGTAGTGTTCGGCGGCCGCCGTGGTGGCCAGGCGCAACACCGGCGGCATCATGGGCTCGAGCCGCTTGTAGGCTCGGTCCTGGTAGAAGTCGAGCAGGCTGTCGATCTCGTAGCCCTGCTCGCGCATGGCGGCGAAGAACGCCTCGTGGGCGGCGGCGTGGCGACCCTCTTGCGCGAAGAACCCGCGCACGGCGGTCTTGAGCTCGTCGTCGTCGATGTCGTCGAGGTAGTGCTTGACGCTGCGGACGAAGAAGCGCTCGCCCGCGGGAAACAGAAGGTTGACCGCGTTCGACAGCGCCGTGGCAATGGCGTTGCCGCCGAGCCAGTGGCGGGGCACGGCCGAGAAGTCGAACCGCGGCTTGCGCGGGGTGATCGCGCGGCGAGGGGGCGGCGTGTCGGCCGCCGGTGGGCGGGGGGCGCGGGCCGGTTTGTCCGGCTGCGCGGCGTGGGGGAGTGCCTGATGGTGCATTGCTACCTCCGCAAAACTGTTGGTCTTTGGGCGGGTTCGTTGCCCGACGGTGGTGCCATCGGCTCTATTGAACAACGGCCAATAGCTTTCCCAGGGATAGCGCGCTATTGAAAAAACGTCAATAAGGGAGTAAATCATCAACGATCATGGCCAATTCCAAGGCATGCCGTCCGCGGCGGCCGCGCAAGCGGCGGCGCGAGCGGCTCGATACCGACGAGCGTCGAGCACGGCTCATCGCCTCGGGCCAGGCCATCTTTGCCGACCACAGCTACGACGAAATCTCCATCGATGGCCTGGCCAAAGCCGCCGGCGTGTCGCGCGGGCTCTTCTATCACTACTTCGGAACCAAGCGCGGCTTCTACGTCGCGTGTCTGCGCGCCTCGGCCAAGGAGCTGGTCGAACAAACCATCGCGGCCGCCGAAGCCGCCGGCGACGAGCCGCCCAATCGATTGCGCGCCGGGCTCGACGCCTACCTCGGCTTTGTGGCCGAGCGCGGTCCCGCGTACGCGGCGCTGTTTCGCGGCGGCATCGGATCCGATCCCGAGGTCGTGTCGGTCATCGACGACGCGCGCAACGCGTTCCTCGATCGGTTGACCGCCGACGCCGACGCCATCGACTTCGGCAGCCTGCCCCTGGTCAAGCTCGCGCTGCGCGGCTGGATCGGTTTCGTCGAGGTCACCAGCCTCGACTGGGTCGGCACCCAGGACGTTCAGCTCGCCGACCTGCGCGACTACCTCATGGACCTGCTAGCCGCCGCCGTCGACGGCGCAATTCGCCGCTCCAACCTCTAGTGTGCCCCGGCGCGCGGACGGGCTAGCCGAGCTCGCTGCGGGCCTCGAGCTCGGTCCAGCGCTCGACCAGGGCGTCGGCTTCGGCGCGAGCCGCGGCGAGGGTGTCGGC